>TARA_B110000046_G_scaffold168257_1_pt1 | contig 11385 bp, 10 predicted proteins | sample TARA_B110000046 | Tara Oceans TARA_B110000046 (sample SAMEA4397157) | marine metagenome | biome: Polar Biome; feature: [DCM] deep chlorophyll maximum layer (ENVO:01000326); material: water (ENVO:00002006), including particulate matter (ENVO:01000060) such as... | depth 40 m
CACATTGAAACCGTTCATGCTTACACCAACGATCAAAACTTGTTGGATAACATGCACAAAAAAACCCGTAGAGGTCGTTCAGCTGCAATTAACATGGTAATTACTGAAACAGGCGCAGGTGAAGCTGTAACAAAAGTGATTCCATCCTTAGCAAATAAACTAACGGCTAATGCGGTTAGAGTTCCTACACCAAATGGATCGTTAGCCATTATGAACTTAACCATTGACAAAGAGACTAATATTGAAGAAGTAAACGGCATTTTAAGAAAAGCTGCTCTAGAAGGAGAATTGGTGAACCAAATTTATTTTGGAACGGATGCCGAAACAGTTTCTAGCGATATTATTGGAAACTCTTGTTGCTCAGTATATGATAGCCCTGCTACATTAATCTCTCCTGACAAAAAGAATGTTGTATTGTACGTATGGTATGACAATGAATTCGGTTACACGAAACAAGTTATTCGATTGGCAAAGTATTTTGCTCAAGTAAGAAGATTGATATACTATTAGTAGATATAGATTAACAAAAAAAGCCTCTGCCATTCAGAGGCTTTTTTTATTTTATCTTGTTCTTATTCCCCATCATAAAATAGATAATACTTCCAAAAATGGGAAAGAATAAAATAACGATCACCCATACTAGCTTCTCTATACTATCTTGAAAATCACTTCGAATTAAATCAATAAGAGCTAAAAGGGGCAGCAATAGAAAAAATAAACTAATCGCAAGTACTATTAATACTATTGTAAAACCTGTTAACTCTAACATAATTCTATTTTTTAAACTCTGTAACTGTTTTTCTTATTATCCGGATACATTCGTGCAACTGCACATCTGTCATTACCAATGGCGGTGCAAAACGAATAATGTTACCGTGCGTTGGTTTAGCCAATAATCCGTTGTCTCTTAATTTCATGCAAATATCCCAAGCCGTTGAACTGTCTTCCGTATCGTTAATCACAATGGCGTTTAGCAATCCTTTTCCTCTAACTTTTACTAATAAATCAGATTCATCTACCAGTTTTTGAATTTCAACTCTAAAAATATGACCTAAGTATTCTGCTCTTTCCGCTAATTTTTCTTCTCTTACTACTTCTAATGCAGCAATAGCAACCTTAGCTGCAACAGGATTCCCACCGAAAGTAGAACCATGCTGACCTGGCTTAATAACCATCATAATATCATCGTTTGACAATACTGCACTTACCGGGTAAGCTCCTCCAGAAAGTGCTTTTCCCAAAATCAAAATATCTGGTTTAAAACTTGCTTTCGAATCACATTTTGGTGTTTCACAATTACAACCTTTGCAAACCGCTAATAAACGACCAGTTCTTGCAACTCCAGTTTGCACTTCATCTGCAATAAATAATCCTCCTGCGGCTTGTACCATTTTACAGGCTTTTTCAATATAATCTTCATCTGGGGTAAAAACTCCAGCCTCTCCTTGGATTGGCTCCACTAACATTCCTGCAATGTTTGGCAATTTCAATGCTTCTTTAAGTGCATTCAAATCATTGTAAGGAATGCTTACAAAACCCGGAGTATAAGGCCCAAAATTATCTCTAGCGTTCATGTCATCAGAAAATGAAACAATGGTCGTTGTTCTTCCGTGAAAATTTCCTTCACAAACAATTATCGTTGCTTGATCTTCTGCAATTCCTTCTTCCTCGTACGCGTATTTTCTACACAACTTAATCGCCGTTTCTACTGCTTCAGCCCCGGTATTCATTGGTAACACCTTGTCATAATCGAAAAAGTTAGTCACATACTCTTCGTATTCTCCTAACACATCATTGTAAAAAGCACGAGAAGTTAAGGTCAACGTTTCAGCTTGAGCTTTCATGGCATCAACAATTTTTGGATGACAGTGACCTTGGTTTACGGCAGAATAAGCCGACAAGAAGTCATAATAGTGCTTTCCTTCTACATCCCAAACATGTACCCCTTCTCCTTTACTTAAAACTACTGGTAATGGGTAGTAGTTATGTGCACCATGCTTTTCTTCAATAGCTATTAATTCTTCGCTCGTTTTCTTAGTATCTGTCATCATATTTCTGTCTTTTTCAATGTAAATTCGACTCTTAACAAAGATATTTAAATTAGAACGAAAGCTAAAGATTAAGCAAGGGAAAGATGTTATTTTTGCGACATGGGAAGAAAGAACAGAAATCGCAAGCCACTTTTAGAGTACGTCAACATTTTAGATACCGCAGCTGAAGGGAAATCTTTAGCCAAGGTTGATGAGAAGGTAATCTTTGTTCCGCAAACCGTTCCAGGTGATGTTGTTGACATACAAGTTACCAAGAAGCGTAAAAGCTATATGGAAGGTCGAGTAACGAAGTTTCATTCGTACTCAGATAAAAGGGTAGACGCCTTTTGTAAGCATTTTGGAGTTTGTGGCGGTTGCAAATGGCAATTTATTAGCTATAAAGATCAGCTTGAGAATAAACAACGGACGGTAAACGATGCTTTGACACGTATTGCAAAAGTTGACTTGCCAGAGATTGAGACAATTTTACCTTCTAAAGAGACTACTTTTTACAGAAACAAATTAGAATTCACTTTCACTAATAAAGAATGGTTAACCCAAGAGCAAGTAGAGTCTGGCGAAAGCTTTGATGATCGAAATGCATTGGGCTTTCACGTACCAGGAAGGTTCGATAAGGTTTTAAACGTTGAGAAATGTTGGTTGCAACCTGAGCCTTCAAATTCCATTAGAGATTGGGTAAAAGCTTACGCCTTACAACATGAATTAGCATTTTTTGATTTACGAGAGCAAGTTGGTTTTTTAAGAAACTTAACCATTAGAACATCTAGTAATGGTGAGGTAATGGTGATTTTTTCTCTTTACGAAGCGGAAGTAGAAGTTAGAACAAAAATGCTAACAGCTTTTAAGGATGCATTTCCAAACGTAACTTCCATTTTATATGTTATTAACGGAAAACGAAACGATACCATTGGAGATTTAGAAATTGAGTGCTTTAGCGGTAGAAGTCACATTTTCGAAGAAATGAAAGCATTTGGCAGCGATCAAATTTTAAAGTTTAAGATTGGACCAAAATCATTTTACCAAACCAACTCCGCACAAGCGGCAGAATTATATCGTATTACAGCCGAGTTTGCAAATATTCAAGCGAATGAAACAGTTTATGATTTGTATACTGGAACTGGAACCATTGCTAATTTTTTAGCTAGTAAAGCTCAAAAAGTAGTTGGAGTTGAATATGTTGTAGACGCCATTACTGATGCTAAATTAAATTCAGTAACAAATGAAATTGACAATACGGTATTTTATGCCGGTGATATGAAGGATGTTTTCACGAATGACTTTGTAGCTTCAAATGGTCAACCAGATGTGATCATTACCGACCCTCCAAGAGCAGGAATGCACACAGATGTAATTGACGTTATGTTGAAGTTAGAAGCAAATCGAATCGTTTACGTAAGCTGTAATCCAGCTACGCAAGCTAGAGATGTACAACTTCTAGATGAGAAATACAAAGTCACCAAAGTGCAACCCGTTGATATGTTCCCGCACACCCACCATGTTGAAAATGTGGTATTATTAGAATTGAAATAGATGAAGCTGCCTAATTTCTTCTCGAAAAAAAATTCAGACTTTTTAAAGGACGATGAAAAAGAAGCTGCGAATCTGTTACAAAGCATCTGCAATGGTTATGCGAATGGAAACCCAAATTACATTCCAGATGGTTTAGTCAAATTGTCTTTCGGTATCTACATGATGGCTTTTAACCGAACCGACCGAGACATGATTCCTTTGGAGGTGTTAAATAATTCTGACTTTTTAGAAAAACGCCCAGGGTTAAAATCCTACTTGGTAATTTTGGATAAAATTAAGCTGTTCTTAAAAAAGGTAGTGACCGATGAAAAAATTGTAGCCAACCATAAAAACAAGGAGTTATATGAAGGCTTAATTCTTAAACTATTAAAATCAATAGTGTTAGACATTGAGGCAATTAAGAGCAAGTAATTTCATTCATTTACGACGATAAGAAAAATCAAAAAAACTAGGGCAAACTCATCGCTTACCCTATAATAACAATATATTAGACTAACTATCCTCTATCTGCCGATAAGGCTTTTTCAATTCTAGCAGCTAAATCTTGCAAATGTGCTCTTGCCACTCCTGACTGTCTTCCAGCTCCACTTCTAGCTTTAGACCTAAGAATCAATAAACTAGCTCTAGCCAATGAAGGAATATCAGAGTTCATGTACATTGATTTTTCATCTTCTAATAAATTAATTAATTCCGCCACATATGCTTTCTGCAAGTTTCTACGGTACAAATCAATTTTCTTTCCTGAAGCAAGCTCGCTGAAAATTCCTCTTTCTAAATCGTTCAGTAAATCCGAAATAAGATACGCTGAATTTCCATTAATAGCTTCATTTTCAATCATTCTAAACAAACGTCTATCAGACAACAAGCTACTTAATGCTCGCTCTTGCATAGACTTGATTCTATTCACATTCCCTTGAGCTTCGATTCTAGTTAAGATTTCAGGTTTTACAATCCATTCCGGCGTTGTGAATAGTTGCTTGCTTAAAAAGTCAACTGCTCTTCTCTGATCAGCTTTTGCAGTATGCACATAAATAACACCTTCTTGATCTGCAGTTTTTTGGTCACCTTTAATACCTCCAATATTTGCAGTTACATGTCCCATATAACGTCTGTACTGCTCCACCGCAGCGTTGTACAATTCTTCTAAATCATCATACTCCTCTCCGTCGACAGTTGCCCATTCTAATAACTTATCGTTGATACGCTTTAGATTTTTAATTCCTAAATCACTTGCATTCATCGCATCGTCACCTAAATCTTCTGTTTGAGCAGTTGGGTCAGTAGGTACACCTTGCTGTCTTCCAAAATGAAATTCCGGTTGTCCAGCCTTAGCTATAATCCATTTGTCAATTTCAGCTTCTTCTTGAGCAGCTGTTACCTCTTCTCCAAGTAATTTATAACCAAACTTAATAGACCAATTGTCATACTCTCCTATTTGCGGGAAGAAGCTAGTTACACCATCACCAGGCTGGGCGATGTAATTAAAACGAGCATAATCCATAATAGAAGGAGCTGTTCCATGAGTTGATGTAAAAGATGGAGATCTCAATGAATCAACCGGATAAGCAACACTTGACCCCATGTTATGAGGCAAGCCTAATGTATGTCCTACCTCATGAGCAGCTACAAATCGAATCAATTGCCCCATTACGGCGTCGTCGAACTTAACACCTTGTGCTTCTGGGTTAATCGCTGCGGTATGTATAAAGTACCAATTACGCAGTAAGTTCATTATGTTATGATACCATAAAATATCACTTTCCAATATTTCACCTGATCTTGGATCATGAACATGAGGTCCTTGAGCATTTTGAATATCCGTAGCAATGTATCGAATTACTGAATATCGAACATCTTCTGGTGACCAATCTGGGTCTTCTTCTGCTGTTGGAGCATATTCACCTCTTATTGCATTTTTAAAACCTGCACTTTCGAATGCTTTCGCCCAATCGTCAACACCTTGTTTAATAAAAGGCTTCCACTTGTCAGGAGTTGCAGCATCAATGTAATAAACAATAGGTTTTACAGGTTCTACTAATTCTCCTCGATTATATGCTTCCCAATCTTTTGGCTCCAACCTCCAACGAGTAATCAATCTTTTTGTCTTCGCTTTTTGCTCCTCTGAACCATAATCTATTTGACGCAATGAAAAAAACCCTACACGATTATCAGCAAATCTAGGCTCCATGGGAACTTCAGGTAATAAAATAAACGATTGGGTCATTCCAATTGACAGCGTTCCTGTAGTTCTATTTGCAGGTAATTTGCCTCCTCTGTAAGTCAAAATATGTTTTACTTGAACGTTTTCTGGAAAAGCATCCATACCTGTTATTAAAGATCTAGACTTGTCTAAACCTTTAATTTGAAAACGCTTTCTTTCAAAGCTACCAAGAGCCCCAATCATTTCAACATCCGTAGTAAAAAGACTAGTAACATCAATAACCACAGAAGACGAATCTTTAGAAAATGCAGCAACTTTGAAAGTACTGATTATTGGTTCAAAGTTGTTATTTACAACCGAAATGTATATTGGAGTGCCTTCTTCAGCAACATTATTGTATGATACAGAGCGCATCAATATTTTATTATGTAACTGCTGAAAACGAATAACTTGTTGTGGACGAGATTTCATACCAGCACCACCAAAATTTAATCCTTTAACGTGCCCAGAAATTCTACTTACAATCAGTATCTCTTTTTCTAATAAATCTTTCGGTAATTCGAAATAATACTTTTCATCTACTCTGTGAACACTAAAAAAGCCAGTCTCTGACTCTGCGTCTTTAGTAATTACCTTAGTATATGGCTTAGGCGCTCCCTTTTTAGAAGAAGGAGCAGCTGTTGGAATTCCACCTTTTTTACCTTTCTTTTTTTGTGCTTGCGCCGAAGGCGAAGCAAGTAAAAAAGAAATAATAGTTGCTAAAAGAATGACTCCTTTCCTTATATTAGTTCTTGTATTCATATGAGATGTTATTTTTTTATGAATGAATTAAGTTGTTAAAGATACTTCAAACTAATAGTAATTTAAAACTTCTTAGACTGCTACAAAACCACTTATCCCATAAAAGCCTTCATGAAATTAATTCGTAGCCCAATTATTCAATAGGTTTTTTATTTTCAGTTCACAAAAAAGGCCAAAGATTAACTCTTCGGCCTTTTTCCATCAATTATAATTAATATTTCTACAAATGGATGAAGTGCTGTCCCGGACGAACATTTGAAAATAAGCCCAAAGACTTTCTTAATGTAACATTTAAACTCTTATACCACTTTCCCTAAGGAGTTGTAATTGCCGCTTTTAAAATAACCTTATTTCGATCAATCGCCTCCCAAGCTTCTTTTTGAATACCTGAAGTATTGCCAGATAAATAAACTTACTCCCCTATTTCAATATACTCAGGCTCGATATTCGCTCCTGCAGCTTTTAGTACTTTCAACGTTGCATCCATTATTTCAGGACCTATAACGTCACCTTTTGCAACGGCTATTTTAATTGCAGAATCTACTGTTACTGTATTCGACTCTTTTTCTAATGTTTCAGTAATCATAGTATATGGTTTTATATTGCGAGGCAAAATTGGATAATCATTATCATTAATAATAGTTTATGTTATTTATACTTAACATAAATAATAATATTAATAATTATTCGAAATTAGAATTGCCCGATTTAAAATTTATTTCATTCACGTAAAGCTTCACTGGAGTCTCTTTACGATCAAAATCGTAGCTCCCTATAAATTTTAAATTATAATTTTTCAAGTGTTCCTCTCCGTATATCTCGCTAATAGGAACAAACGATATAAAAACTAAGGGGCAACTACTTTTATTCATAATAATAGAACTTACTGGAAAAACTTTCTTTCCCACACCGTACATTACCTTCACATCAATTACATCGCCTTGCCAATAAAAATCCAACTCTTCGTAATTATCAACATCTTGTATTTCAGACAATTCCTTAAAATCATCGTTGTTGTACAAAATTTCAGATGTTTTAGGCAATAATCCAAGACAGAAAACACAGGTAATAACAACTGGGACAATAAAGTTTGATTCAATATTATTTTTCTTCCAAAGCAGAAAACCAACAATTCCAATCCCCCCCACAAGTATGGTAAAAACTAATGATCGAGAATCCAATCTTTCCCAAAAAGCGAATATCAAGACAAATGGCAAAGCAATAGCAATCGTGTATAAAAAACTAGTGGTAAGATTCACTAACAATCGATCCCATTTGTTTTCATATTTACCTTTAAATGCTTGCCAAATACTGTACAATAAGAAGGTAACTATCAAACACATTGGAATCAACGCTGGTAACAAGTATCGCTCCTTTTTTGTAGGCACTACTGAAAGTAAAAAAATAGAAATCAACACCCAAAAAATCATAAACTTATAATTACCAAACCGGTTAATTCTTGGAGCTGCGTATTTATAGAAGAAAGATGAAATCATGAAGCCTGTCCATATTCCAATATAAATGACAAAATGGAAGTAAAAATAAAAAGGCCTAATGTGTCGATTCATCCACGAATTTGTTTCTTTATTTAAAACAAACTCACTTGCCTCAGGTTGATATACAAACATGTAAATATTCCAAGAAAACCCAAGTAACAGCGCCACAACGATGGCCAAAGTAAATTGAACTTTGTATTTCTTTAGAAAGTCAAAATTATCCCCAATTCCAAAAGCAATTATGAAAGGAAGCCAAAGTGCATAAATTGAAACCGGCCCTTTAGAGTATATGCTCAATGCAAAAAAGAAAATTGCCCAGATTACATTTACTAGCTTTTTATTCCTTTTTACGATTAAAAACTGCCACAAGCTCCCAAGCATAAATACATGAGTGTACACATCCCAGCTATTCACTCTTGCCTGCTGAACTACCAATAAGCTGGTTGCCATCACCAATGCTCCAATAAATGGCAAATACTTTTCTTTCGTCAGTTCACTGCAAAACCCATAAAAGAAAAAAACCATAAGTGTTGACACTATTGCCGCAGGAAGGCGCAGGATGAACAAGCTATCAACCCCGCCTAGATATTTAGCTGAAATAGCAGTGAGCCAAGTTGGTAAAGGTGGTTTCTCTAATCTAAGCTCTAAATTCAAAGTGGTACTCCACCAATTTCCTTCAGTTAGCATTTCCCGAGCTGTAATGAAGTTTCGCATCTCCATTATATCTGGGTAAAATACTTGAATATCAACAAAAAAGGTGCAGATACAGACAAGCAGTATTAGCAAAATTTGGGTAGATAACTTCATAACTACTAGTTTTTATCCTTTTGACGATACCATTCTACAAACTTGGCAATTCCATCTTCCAGTTTTACTATTGGGTTGTACCCTAATAGTTTTTGAGCTTTTTCAATTTTGGCATAAGTCAAGTTAACATCCCCTTCTTGCATGCCTTCTTGTATAATATTTTCCTCTTTACCAAGTTGAACGTAGATTGTCTTAATGAGCGATAATAAAGGGACTGGAGTTTGGTTTCCCAAATTGATTGTTTCAATTACGTTATCATTGTTCAATAAATAATCAACTCCTCCTACAATTCCATTAACAGTATCTTCGATGAAGGTGTAATCTCTTGCCGAGCTTCCATCTCCATACATATGGATGGGTTGGTTTCTAGAGATTAAATCAACAAACTTATGTATTGCTAAGTCTGGCCGTTGACGAGGGCCATAAACGGTAAAGAAACGAGAGTTAATAATATCGAAATCGTATAAATGATGATAGGTATAATTCATCAACTCCCCAGAACGTTTTGTAAATGCATAAGGAGATATTGGCTGTAAGTCAAAATCGCCTTCTTTCACGGCTTGACCATTCTTATTATTTCCATAAACGGAAGAAGAAGAAGCAAAAAACATTTTTTTGCAGTTGTTATCCAACATCCATTGCAACAGGTTTTGAGTGCCTTTAATGTTGACATCAATGTAATCACTCGGGTTCACAATCGAAGGCCTAACTCCGGCCTTTGCTGCCAAGTGAACTACTATATCAACTTTTTCTTTTAGCTTACCTTTTAGTGAATTAAAATTTCGAATATCTAATTCAAAAAACGAAAAGTTGGGATGATTTCGAAATGTATCTAAATTCTTCTCTTTAATACTTCTATCGTAAAAGGTCGAAAAATTATCAATCCCGATTACTGAAAAGCCTTTAGATAATAATTTTTCACAGGTATGTGATCCAATAAACCCTGCGCATCCGGTAAGCAACACTTTCATCTGGTTCTTCCTTTTTTATAAATTACAATATTTCTGCTATACAATACCAATCCAAACAAATGGCCTATAAGAATCGGATATAATTCTAAATAAAACGAATATGTTGAAATAATGACTGAACCAATAATACTAAAAATCCAAAATCCTAAGGGCAAAACTGATTTTTTTACCTTTTCTGAATAATACCATTGATAAATAAACCTGCAAGAAAATACTACTTGACCTAACAATCCCCAAAACAAAAGAATACCGTTTGTGTTTAATTTTAATATATTAGAAAAACTATATTCTCCGCCAAAAAGTAAAATAGCTAACGCTATAACAGGCACTGCAATAACTAAATATCTAAAATACAAGGGTAAAATTCTCCAGGAATTCTTCAACCTCAAATTTCTTACATAAATATAATAGCCCAACACCTGCCCTAAAAGAATACTTACATCTTTAATTAAAATACTATAGAAAATAAATAAAAATGAAGCAATTAAACTTATTTGCCAAAATAAGGTTGGGGCTAATACTTTCCCTGCTTTTTCTGAACTAATCCATTGAATTAGAAACCGAGATGAAAATAAACCCTGTGCAATATATCCTATGGCATGAATATCTGCATTCGTCATGATTTATTTTTAATGAAATAATTGATGTATCTACTTCTCATCCACCTGAATGCAAAAATGTCAAAAAATGGTCTTTTAATTCTATTAAACAAATGATACTTTGCTGTTCCTGCATACCTTGGAAAATGTTGAACAGGTATTTGTTTCACCATCCCACCTTGTAATTGAATTAAAGCCGGTAAAAATCGATGCATTCCGTCAAAAAATGGAACTCGCTTGGCGTATTCCGTTTTAATAATTTTCAAAGGGCAACCTGTATCGTCAATCCCATCATTAATCATTGCTCTGCGGAATGAATTAGCAATTTTTGAAGATAATTTCTTAATCACAGTATCCTTCCTATTCAGTCGAATCCCATTTACCATATCGAACTCAGGAAAGAATTCAAAATACTTTAGAAAATCTACTGGTGTTGTTTGAATGTCAGAATCAATATAGCCTACCAAATTCGTCTTACATTGATCTATTCCTGCTTTAATCGCGCTACTTAAACCTCTATTTTTCTTTAGTTCAATGAAAGCATACTTCTCATTTCGATTTGCTATTGCTTCTATTAAGGCTTGACTTCCATCATTAGAACCGTCATTGACAAACAAAACTGTTGAAGCAACCATGGTTTTCTCAAGGTATTTATCCATCTCTAACGTGAATTGTTCAATACTCTCAACCTCGTTATAAATTGGAACTACAATGGTTAGTTGATTTTCCATATCTCTCTTTAATGTTAAAACAAACCTAACTATTATAATGTATAAGTCATAGCATCAGACCATATTTAATAGGACTATAAAAGAAGCTAATACTTCAGATGAAAAAAAATATTTTTTTATCGAAAAAAAAACGTGGAAGTGAAAATTTATTATAAATTTGACACCCCGTTGAAAAACAGGAAAGTTCATAAAAATATTGGTCCGGTAGTTCAGTTGGTTAGAATACCTGCCTGTCACG
>TARA_B110000046_G_scaffold7693_1_pt1 | contig 11374 bp, 10 predicted proteins | sample TARA_B110000046 | Tara Oceans TARA_B110000046 (sample SAMEA4397157) | marine metagenome | biome: Polar Biome; feature: [DCM] deep chlorophyll maximum layer (ENVO:01000326); material: water (ENVO:00002006), including particulate matter (ENVO:01000060) such as... | depth 40 m
CTCTACTCTTTTAAGTATGGTTCTATAAACCAAACAATTCATCACTCGCTAACATTGTCGATGCCTTATTACCATTGATTATATGACACTTAAATAGTAACTTGACTGTCTTATTAAAGGTGTTTGTAGACTGCCTGTCTTGTTATCTGGAGTATATCTGCAATGTATTGCACTGATTCATTAGGCATAAGCTGCTATTAATGAGAATAGAATCAATAGTTTTATATCTATCGGAATCAAGCAATAGATGTTACCAATATTGCTGTTTCTGGAAAAAAAATACGTTGATATTCTTTACGTATAAAATGACCTTAATATTACTTATTTTGGTCCAAATATTACTTACCATTTAATTTATCATAAATGAACTGGATTGTCCTTCATGAAAAGTCTGGAAAAATAGTCTTAACATCTAAAAAATCCTCAAACTCTGGCCTTTTGCCAAAAGGTAGTTACTTGACTGTTGACATGGCTTTGAATGACCAAGAAGATGACAGACGTTTCGTATTAAGAGTGGAGGAAAGCGAACAAACCGCTGTATATTCACCAAGTCCGCTATTAGCAGATTTAAATTTAGGCCTTCAAGATGCCGACCGTGAATGTAAAAATCATATTACAGCTCATAGGATATACGATTTTTCACTTCGAGAAGATGGATTAGTAGATTACATTAAACCACAATCATTAGCTAGGTTAGCCAATGAAAAGGAAATCAGAATTGCGACAGGGTCAGATAAAAATAAAGGTCCTATTATTTTCCCTGCTACCATACACAGCTCAAGATGCCAAAAAATAAATGATTTAGAAAAAAACCCAATTAAATTGAGGATTCCTGAAGATGTCTATTGGCATCAAATGCAAATTACAGGAAAAACGGGCTCAGGAAAGACCGTGGCAACCAAGTATCTGGCACAACATTTTATAGAAAATGAAATTACAACTGATAATGTAAATAGATATGGGTGTGTCTTGGCAATCAATGTAAAAGATGTTGATTTTCTTAAAATGGATCAAGCCAGTGTTTCAGATTCTGAAGAGGTCAAAAGGGAATGGGATGCACTGGGCGACACGCCTAAGGGAGTGAAAAATTTTGAGATATTATATAGCGCTCACGAAAAAGTAGACAATCTTGCTAGACAAGGTGTAACAAGAGAACTTTGCAAGCCTATTACACTAAATGCATCCAAAATAGAACCTGATTCTTTATTGGGAATTGTAGAGAACCTCACTCAGTTGGCATCTCAATCTCTACCCGATATTTTTAGATATTGGCAAAGAAAAAATAAAAACGGAAAATATCGTGAATTCTTGGATTTTCTCGATGATTGCAAAGAACAGGATTGCAATTTTAACACAATAGATGTTGCGGAAAGAGAAAGTACGATTCGGTTAAACCCTGCAACTGCAAATGCAATGATTGGTAGACTTACAAATGCAAATCAATATTTTGAAAACGTAAAAGGTAAAGAAATCGATGCCGAGGACATTTTAGTCGAAGGAAAAATGTCAGTTATAAATGTTGCTAATAGCATTGACTTTGGCTCAATAGTTTTACGATATTTACTTAACAGAATTGTAAAAGCTAAGGAGAACAACGATGTTCCCATTTTAATAATTATTGATGAAGTTCATCAATTTTACAAATCCTCATCGTCAAAAGGGGCGTTAGGAGATTTAGACACAATTTGCAGAGTTGGTAGGAGTAAAAAAATTGGCGTAGTATTTTCATCTCAAAACATAAATGATGTGCCAAGTGGACTTTCCTCTGTAATTAACTCAAAGTTTATGTTTAAAACAGATGAGATTGGGAAAAAAATGAATGGAATAAGCACCGATGATATACAATCAATGAAGTCTGGGTATTGCTTAACAAATATTCATGGACTACCACAATTGAAATTAGCCAAGTTCCCATTATCAAAATCAGGTGTAAAATAAAAATAAAATATGTCAGAATTAAATGAGGTAGTGGAAGGCAATACTGATAGTGCCAGATTGTCAAAAGAAAATAAATATAGGCTAGAAATTTTAAACCTAATTAAAGGTACTCTTCCAGAAATGACTCAAGAAGAGTTAACCCTATTTACTGACTTATTTATTAATGAAAAAGTTGAAGCCGAGGACCTAATCAAAAAACTCAAAGAATTGTAATGATTATTGATTATAACTTAAAAATATTACAAGAAAACAGTGAATTCAAACCAAGAAAGGAATTCCTAAATCCTATTGTAAATTCTGACAAAAAAATATTTGAAATAACTGGCGGAAATGGATACGGTAAAACATTTTTATTAAACCTAATTGCTTACGCTTTTTGGTCTGATCATTTGGAAGACTCCCATATTTTGAATACAATAAAAGAATCAATTTCAAGATATAATATAACAGAGAATTATGGCCTAACTTATAATTTAGAATTTGATCTTCCGAATGGAAAAAAACTACTATTAAGTAAGGAGGATGGACGAGACAGAATAGTTCGATTCGAAGGAGAGGCTCCTTTAAGTCCTATGACGTTGCATAAGAAGGTGACCGTTTTATATGATGTGCCATCTAACCCCAGTGAACGCTTGAATGCAGTAATATCAGATTTAAATATTTGGAACATTGATTTGCTGAAGAAGGTTAGATCCTACTTAGATATACTAAGGAATGAGCAATTTCAATTTGAAAGTATCAGAGATGAAGCATTGATACTAAAACTTCAGAATGAAATTGAGACCATGGCAAAATCATTGGCTCAGGCTGACTTGCTCAAAGATCAAAAACAAAAGGAACTTTTAATTCTTACAAATATTGACAATTTAAATTCTCTTTATAATAAGCTTGTTGGTAAAAACAAAATTCAGGTCAAATTAGACAAACTTAAAATTCGGCTTAGTAATTTAAATAGACCGATTAGAGTAGCTAAAAAAGATGAATCATTAATAAGAACAAAACAAAGTGAGTATAGCGCTGAAAGAGTCAAGTTTAAAACAATTATTCTTACTTTAATTAAACATGTTTCTGGAAATCAGGACCTAGATCAGACTATTAAAGATAATATTACGCTTTCCAAATCTTACGATTATATTAAAGATTCCGACCTTTTTGACATCCTAACTAAATCCGATGGTGACGTAAATATTGGATTAAAATTTACCAAACAAATTACAAACTTGGTTAATGGAATCAGAGATTATATAAACAAAGAAGAATCTGGCCGAGAATACATCATTCATAATTTCCTGACACAGTTACTAGGCCAAATAGATGAGTTGGTTCAAAACCACGCAGCAGACATCCTAATGGATATTACCAAAAAAGAATCAACTTATATTAGAGATGAAATTGTAAGCCGGTTAAAAAGTCATGAAATAAAAAATTATTCTGAGACAAGATCATTTTTAAAAAATGTAATCGAAAATTTAAAATCAATTCTTGCCGCGTCATTTAGAATTCAAGTTGTCATTCGAAGAGAGTCAAGTAAAAAAGACATTGATTCCGAAGGAGAAAAATACTATAGTGTTTTAGGCGAAATTGATGAACTGAAAATCAAAAAAAGATTAATAGAAAAAGAGATAACTGCATTAACCGGGCTAATCGCAGAAAATATTGGACTAACAGACCACACAAAGTTATCTACGAATGAAGGTGTTCGTATTCAACTATCACAGTTAAAAGGAGCCATTAAGGACAAAAAAATATTAGAGAATTTAAGAGAAAGCCTTTCGTTCAAAAAACAAGATTTGAAAACTTTTGACCTTGAATATAACAAAGATTTGGGCTTAAAAAGCGTCAAGGAGAGTAGATTAGAAATTGAATTAAGAAAAAACCCGAGTGCTTATACTGCTGAACAGCAATTAACGGTGAACAAATTCGTAACAATGTTTCAATGGACCACCAAAAACCTACAAGACTTTGATGGTATTATTTCCAATATAGAACGTGGGAATCTATCACGATTCGCTCATGAAGAAGACCAAAATTTCATTAAAATAGCTGGAAGTATTATTGCCTATTCAATGGACAATAAAATATTAAGAATTGATGGTAATTATATTAATTTTTATCATTATGACATGGTAAATAAGTTGTTCTATTGTGAGCATGACGTGATAATTAACAAAGAGGACATTTCTACAGGGCTTGCTAGCGCCAATTATCTTAGACAAAAAATTGAAAATGTTGAAGGCGATTTCGTAATTGTTTTGTTGGATGAAATCGGTAATATGGACACAGGCACTTTAGGGGAGGTTATTAAATCAATAAAAAAATTGGAACGAGACAATCGGCTAGTCTTAGCACTTTTAACCCAGCCTAATGCCGATGGAATAGAAATAATCGAATATTAAATGATAGAATTACTAGAAGAATTGTTCATCAGCTTGAAGGACGTTTTAATCAATAAAATTTCTCCTAAAGACAGAAAGTTATTTGAAAACAATGAGCTAGATGTGCTGGGAACTTTACTGTCATTATCTAAGAATAAAAATGATTTTAGAATGTTAATCGAGTCTAGCTCGATTAGTAAAGACGAGATAATATTTAAATTTAATAGAGAAGGTATTGATTTAGCAAAGACAAAAAGATTGATTAAATTGGGTTCTGGAATCAATAGTTCCAAATATTTCATATCTACAAATGGTCTCTTTGAATACTATAAACTTCAGGATTTAGAAGTTAATTCTGCGTTTATCGCATTTGATGATTTAAAATTTCCCTCAATAGAATTGAAGCTCAAAGCACAAGAAAAAATTTGGTGTGTCTTGTTAATTTTACTTGATGCAACCGAAAAAGAATCATTATTCGATACAACTCAGCTTGACCAAAATGAAATGGATAAGTATTTTAAATTTTTTAAAATAATTGAAACTGAGCTAGATAATTCAGGAATAAGCTTAGGAACAACCCAAGACAAAAAAATCGGTTGGGGATCCGGAAAGGATACTAATTTCCGTAGGTTCATTACTAACAACGTAGATTTGAATAGCACTGGCATTTATAATAATAAACCAATGTCAAAGTATTGGATTGATTTTAGCACCCGAAAAAACGTATCCTTATTGTTGGACTTGATTTTGGATAATTATTCTGGGAGTGAGAGAATCGAAGTAAATGACGTGTTTTATCAAACTTTATTCAATCTTTCTGGCTTGACACTAACTCATTTAAATGTAATGCCGAATAAGCTAAACAAGTTTTTGGTAGAAGAATTGAGAGGCTAAAAGCCTCTAGTTTCATTCATGCTTTTTGTTAGTCCTAACCTTTCAATTTCCTTATATAGATTAGTTGATTTTAATATTTCTCGTGCATACATCTCAGCCACTTGTATTATTCTAGGTTGGACATTTGACTCACTGCCATTAGCTAAAAATTGATAATAAATTGAATCAAAGACATCTTCTCCATAATAACCCTCCAAAAAAGCATCCAAAGGGAATTCAATTCGAATAGGGCTACGGTTCTTAAATATTTTCATAAAACACATTGCCTTTCCTCTTCCGTCTGAAGAGTAGGAATATACAGGTGTATACTCGCCAGTTTTTAAGGTACTGTAGGCCCAATGCAAATCTGAGTTGTATCCCTTGGCATATGAGAAGCTTTCGGTAATTTTCGTACTTGCACTGTTTTTTACAAAAAACACTGGCCTTGTGTCTTCTTTTAATAATTGATCTATTAATAAAAAATTTCCTGCCGTAGCGGCTCCGGAGAACATCGGCCCGTCAATAAAAATCAAAGTGTTTTTAGGAGAAGCTAACGACAAGAAGTATTTCCTTTCTTCAGTATATTCCTTATTGATATCTCTGGGCATATTATTAGTTCGTATAATATCTGAAAACTCATTCGAAGAAGAGTTAATAATACTAGATTTTGTGTAAAATTTCAGGGTAACATAAGCAGCTGGTATGTATTCTAATTCATTTTGAATCACGAGGCAATGGACGATACAACGAACTTTTCCTTCCAACGAATTTAGTTCTAAAATAGATTCATCGTAAGCAGATAAGTTTTTGATTTTAATTTTTTTTAGTGCGTCAAAAGCAATTTTTGATTTCTCCGAGTACCCAGCAATCACTTTAATTTCTGAATTCTTCGATTCAATGTCACTTTCGATTAATGACTTAATTATTCTCGCATTTTCTCCAAATGACTTCTGAACCAATTTAATATTATCAATGGTTGCCTGATAGTTATCGGAAAAAATTATTCGCCCCTTAAATTCTTTTTGCATGATTTATATATTTAGTTATACCTAATCTTTCAAAGATAGATTAAAGGTGACATAACTTATCCTTGAATCTGAATCTACTGATTCGATTACAATATGCCTGTTATGTTCTATCCTTTTGCAAGGATAGGACTATTATAAAACAGCCGTTAATGGTTAGGTGTTGATTCCATCAGCAGTTATCTTATTTTCAATAAAATGTTGAGCAAGATATTTTGTTGCAACTGTTTTTCCTGACCCGGTTTTACCAGTTATCTGAATTTGATGCCAATATAAATACATAGGCATTTTTAGTTTAACAAAATTCCCATTTGAATCTGATATCTTTTGACATCGGGAACTATGAACAGTTGCAGGGAATATATAAGGGCCCTCATTGTTTGTTGAGTCTAATGCATAATTAATTTCTTCTTCCCTTGATAACCTTGCTAATGATTGTGGTTTTATATAATCAAGTAAGCCACCTTCCCTATCCGAAAAATCATAAATTCTAAATGCCGTAATTCTATTCTTACATTCACGATCAGCCTCTTGTAATCCTAATTCTAAATCTGCTAATAGAGGACTTGGAGAATAAACCTCTGTTTGTTCACTCTCTTCAACTCGAAGTACAAATCGTCTATTATCATTTTTATCTGTTAATGACATGTCTATTGTCAGATAGCTTCCTTTTGGTAGAAGTCCAGAATTTTCGGTTCTTTTTGATGTCAGTATTATTCTATTGTTTTTTTCATTTAGTACTACCCAACGCATATCAATTTAATCTAGCATCTATTAGTTTCGAATTGTAAAGTAACAAAAAAATATTACCAGAGAATAATTTTTATCAATTATCCGAATAATTTAAAATCTATAAAATATTGTGTTTATGCCTCCGCTATTTTGATAATCACTCAAATATTGTCAGCCTTCATATTACTTCTAGTACAATAAGTAATTGTAGTAAACAAAAAATGATACTATTTGCATAAATACTAGAAGGTGAGGAATCATTCAATTCTTTCACATAAAATTTGTCTGATTAACCTGTTAAGAATACTCGAGTTTGTCTATTCTTTATTTAACATCAAGCCCAACAACCCAAACAGGTACGGATATAACTTTAGCAAAATCCTTTAATATGGCTTTAGTCTTTTCATATGTAACAATGCCATCACTGAGCATGGACTCTAAATTTCCAGTAGGGACAACGTATATCAAACAATCAACATTGTTTTGAACATTTGCCTTCAATACTTTAAAAAAATCACGATATGCTAATGCCCAATTTCCAAATTGTATTTCACCCACGACTAGTGGACTATCCTTACTTGAGGCCCGAAATGCAATATCATTTCCATTTTTATGTATTTCTATGATTTGATTGGCCGTTTCCTTTAAATCTGTATTCTTTTCTAGAAACTTATTCCACCTTTTAAGTCCATCATGATATTGCAATTCTCCAAAACATAAATTTCTTAATGCATTCAAATTTTTCCTGTGATTAATAATTGCGAAGTCGAAACCACCTATTGCATTTTTAACCGAACTGAAATAAAATACCCCTTTAGATTCACTTACTTCTAGTTTTAGTTCTTTATTGCTTTCGGCACAAAGCAATCGTCTTATTTCTTTATTTAAATGCCCAGCCTCAATTCCCCTATTTCTTTTTTCTTTAGTTCTTTTTACTCTTGTTTGGACAGATACTGTTGATGTCAATGAAGTCTTGAAACTACTTCTCAAACTATTATGAGCATTCATTATTTCATAAGCGTGGTGATGAAAATACTCTTCACTAACGAATAATTCTCCTTCACTTTTTGCCAACCAACTATCAATTTCGACTGAAGTCATTCATTTAGTTTAATTTGTTTGAATAATTGCCTTCCTAATTTCTCAACAACCCCAACCACAAGAGCATTCCCCATGAAAAAAGCACGCTTGGCATCTGAAATTTCATCTAAAAAGGTGTGGTTATCTGGAAACATATTTAGGCGTTCTAATTCAACTGGCGTTAACCTTCTGTATTTACCTTTAATTTGAACAACGTGTTTAAATCTTGAAGGAGACTTCCCTCCTTCTCCTGTTATTATGGTTCTTGAAGCATTATCAAGACTGTCAGGAAAAACCATACCTCCTTCAGAAAAAACATATTCAAATCCATCTTTTGTAATACGGGGTATCTTTTTTGCCCCCTTATGCGCATCCCATTGCTTTATGTCTTTCTTGGCAATAAAAAAATCTCGTGGCACTTTTTCGGTTTGAAGAACATCAGAAAGGATTTTCTTCTTTCCATTGAATTTTTCTTTGCTCTTGAAGGTTGTGACCTTCCCATTAAACATTATCCCTGTATTTTGAAAACTTGAAATTTTATCACCTAAACCAAATTTTATTGATAATGTCTTAAGACTTTTACTCAATTTAAAACTAGAAGGATTGTTTTCAAGATTTATCTTGAATTCACTTGCAATTGTGCCTTTTGAAGTAATCCAATCTAAACTGTTCTCTTTAATTTCTTGATAAAGACCTGACCTCTTATGATATGCCAAAATGAAGACTCTCCTCCTCCTTTGAGGCATTCCATATTCTGCAGCATTTATTATCCTCCACTCAACCGCATAGCCCAATTTATTGAGCCCGGATAACATAATAGCGAAATCTCGTCCTCTTTGATTTGCAGGTGATTTTAGTAATCTATCAACGTTTTCTAACATTAGAAATTTAGGGCGTTTTCCTTCTTTCTCTTCTAGAATTCTGTAGATGGACCACCAAAGAGTCCCTTTCTTTCCAAGTAATCCCTTAGAATTTTTAAGAGTTGATGCCACAGAATAATCTTGGCATGGAAAGCCACCAACGAGCAAATCATGATCAGGAATATTGTCAGTTAAAACGGTCTCAATGTCTTCGTTGCTATGCCCAGCCTCGCCAAATCGTTCCTTATAAACATCGGTTGCATGTTGCACCTTTGTAGAAGGTTCAAATTGATTACTCCAAATTACTTTATATGGCGATTCAAACGTGCTTTCGGGGTCATATTCCGATAAAGCTGAGAGATTCTCAAAACCTTCTAAGCCAATTCTAAACCCACCAACACCAGCAAATAACTCAACTACTTTAATCGTATCCGTATCCTGAATTTTATCTTTATTCTTCAACTATAATTTCTTATTTAACCTTATCATAAGTATTCAATTTAAACAGATTCAAATATCCGAATTTTGACTTCATTGAAATTCATTATTTGATTCTACTTATCAACCAACAATAAAATGGTTATCCACAAAATTGTCAGTTCGAAACAAAGATTTGTTTTCAAAACGCAACCTATTTAGGTCTTATTTAAACTCCACTCCACACAGGATAATTCTCCAGTGAATAATTAGCCAGCTTTGGTGAAATATCGATTTGCTCCTGGCGATTTTGGGTTCACTTTTCACAAACGAATCTAACCAATCTTAAATTTGTCTTTCTAATAAATTATGCTTTTTTTTAATTGGTAACTTGCTGACCGACAACGGCTCGAAAAAAGCGTTTATTGCTTCGTGAAAGCTCAAAAAAACCTTATTAAAAAGGGCGTGAGCGCAATCTACATAGGGTAATTCATACGGGTAATTCATGGTTTTTTATTTAGTTAGAAGCATTAGCGAAAATCAGTATCTTGCACATTCGAAATATCTTTATGGCATCAGCTGATCACATGAATTATTTAGCACTGAATCAAAACATTCTTAATAAAGGATTAGTTATTGGTGCGGGCCCTCGAGAAGGAACTTCGGAAACTCCTATCACAACAGCCGAAGGATTAAAAGTATTCCTAAACGGAACTCATGTTATCCCAGAGCATAAAGAACTGGATAAAGGGTCTAAGATTGGAAGTATGATTCACCCAGATGCTATGTCAGGCATGCCAGGATCTAGTGGTGAACTTAGCTATGAATTTTGGGTAACCAAAAAGGAATACATCATAATTGTTAGATTAAAACTGGATGAATCTGCTTATGGAGAATCTGAGCCAGCTGCTGACATACTTGCCATGGTAAAAAGAGCTGAACTACCAGACAACATTAAAGATACTGAAGAATATTTCCCAATAATATCAGCAGAAATGATACTCTGTCATTTTGATTCCTTATTTGAATTTTATGAAAGTATGGACGCTACAGATGATTGGACTTTTAATGACGATACATTGTATTCATATGTGGAGCGTCATTTTGAATTAAAGAAAGCTGTTAATTTTATTGATGACAAATTAAAGTAGCTTTTGTCAAGATCACAACTAAGCTTTTAAGTTCTTAAAAACACATTACTAAAAAAGGTAATCGAATGGTAATCAGACATAAATGGTAATAATATCCATTTCTCAAGATAAATGCTAATTCAATATTTTAAGGTGTTTAACTGAAGATTTGTAGCTTTACAACCTGTTGATTATATATGTCTTTGACTTTAAAGTATGGGAATATTTGATTTTTTTTTAAGCGACATAAATGTAGAAATTGTCGAACACAGAGATAGAGAGCACCTATTAAGCGCTGATAAAAAGACATGGAAGTATGAAGGATTTGGGGAGGAAATAGAGTTAGATTATGGTCAAATCCCTCATGAATTTATTTTATCGTATAAAAAATACACCTTCCTTGGATATTATGTTTTTTCAGAAAAGTTGGATGACTCCGCATTAAAGGGGTTTGTCGTACAATATGAAGTAAAGGGTTCGATAAAGACAGATTCAAGTCAGGAATTTAAATACAAACTTCAATCCTTGAAAAAGGAACAACCCAAGTTTTACTTCGGAGTGGTATATTCCAAAAAAATTGAACTCTAAGCTATGAAGTTCGATTTATCCAAAGAACAACATTCAATTATTAAAATAATCGGTATCGGTGGATGCGGAAGCAACTCCGTGACCCATATGTATCGTCAAGGTATAAAAGATGTAGACTTTATGGTTTGCGATACCGATCGACAAGCACTAGCCATTAGTCCTATCCAAGCTAAAATTCAACTGGGTGCTAGTCTTACAAAAGGACTAGGAGCTGGTTCAAGATCTGAAGCATATGAAAATGAGGCAATTGAATCAATTGATGAAATAAAAGAAATACTAGGTTCGCATACAAAAATGGTGTTTATTATTGCCGGAATGGGTGGTGGCACCGGAGTTGTATCAGCTACAATTATAGC
>TARA_B110000046_G_scaffold185123_1_pt1 | contig 11371 bp, 8 predicted proteins | sample TARA_B110000046 | Tara Oceans TARA_B110000046 (sample SAMEA4397157) | marine metagenome | biome: Polar Biome; feature: [DCM] deep chlorophyll maximum layer (ENVO:01000326); material: water (ENVO:00002006), including particulate matter (ENVO:01000060) such as... | depth 40 m
ATAACTTGAACAACATCTCAATGAATACCCAAGCGTCCAGGAGCCGACTTCAAGATACGGATTACGCATCTGAGAGTACTGAACTGGCAAGATCTCAGATCGTTGCTCAGGCTGGTACTGCAATGTTGGCGCAGGCTAACCAACAGGCACAAACTGTGTTGGCCCTGCTGAAATAAACACCTGTAATACCCCAGAGCTGGGTTAGCTCACCAAACCCGATAGTAACTTATCGGGTTTTTTTATTTTTAAAGTTTATTTTTTCACTAGTTATCATAGGCTTTAGACAATGACTCCAACTGCCCTTCTAGGTAATCTTTGGTGGTATCCATACTGGCCATCAACGACTCCATAGCACTAAATTGGGTTAAATAACGTTGATAGACGCTTTCCATACGCGCCTCCAGTTTAACCAATTCATCTTTGTAGTCTTGCAACTCATCTTTAGCATTACTGGTTCGCGTCGTCAGTACGCCAGTGCTCTCACTGAAGTCTTCCAAGATTGTAGCTATATCCTGTGACAGACCTTTACTCGCGGTACCATAAAGGTTTTGATTGCTGGTGTTAGCCGACAACATTATCACCACATCGTCATAACTCTCAGCAATAACACTGTCGTAGGTAGTTTCATCCAACGTTAGATTACCAGATTTATCCAGACTGACACCCAGATCTCGAAGCGCGGTGATGCCGCCCGATGGGGTGGAGGAGTCTGCAAACATAACGGTGCGAATCTGACTTCTAAGATAGCGCACCAATGAGGTGTCATTAGACAGTGCGCCACCTAGTTCAGCCTCAGAGCCCTCAGCCGTCAATTCGGTAAAAAGAGTATTTAGATCATTGTAGGTGGTCACGACATTTTCAAGATTTGTCTTCAGCGTGGTCTTGTCACTGACTAGATTTAACCTTACCGCTGAATCCGTTGTCTTGGTCAGTGCCATAGTCGCACCTTCGATCACATCTGATATTTCATTACTGCTTCTAGTGACCGTAAGACCGTCAAAATTGATAATAGAATCCTGAGCTGCCTGCAATGTATTACCGCTATCACCAAATCCTAGATCTGGCGTTGAGCTAATAGAAAAGGCCCCTTCACTTCCGGTTGGGCCCGACAAAATAATTCGGTAGTTACTGCCGCTAATACCTGTATCAACCAAGCTTGCCGTCACCCCTGTACTGGCAGCATTAATAGCCGAAACCACGCCAGCTGGTGTCGCTGTAGAAACGGTCACCGCGGTAGTAGTGGTTGAGCTATTACCTACCGCAATGGAGATATCGAAGGCGCTAGAATTTAATGTTGCCGATGTCGACGTGTACTGATCAGAGATCATGCGTTTCTCTTGAGCCAGTTGGCTCACAGTAATGTCGTAAGCGCCAGTCTGCGCCGAACCATCCAGCGATGTCAGACTCACCGAGGTTGTATCAGAGGAGGTGCCAGTGCTGGTTGCGAGTTCATCTGCATCATTGAGTTTTTCAAATGCTGTCTGCAATAACCCAACCTGAAAGGCCACCAGCCCATAGCCTGAAATCGATGCCTCTGTGGCTTCAATATCGCTATTTATTTTATTCTGTTTGGGTACTTTCTCGACATCGGTCAAATCCTGAGCGAGTTTAAAAACATCTAACCCAGAGCCCACGCCTAGGGTGGTTAAGACTTGCGACGAAACACTACTGACATCAGACATCTATCAATTCCTGATCAACGAATATAATTAAATAAACTTAGCTGCGAAATTTTGGCGAAACTGCTCTGTACGGCCTCCATTGACAGCAACTCTGCCGATAATTCAGTCACCGCGCTGGCGTAGTCTAGGTCCGTCGCATTAGAGAGCAGTGTCTGGTATCTGAGTTTAGTGTCAGCCAAGATATCGCGCTGTGAATCAACCACTGACAACCGACTACCCACATCAGCTAGGGACACAGAGATAGTAGCCGACAGCTGATCAACCTCGCCTAGACTGCGCTGAATATTGGCCGTGTTATTGCTTTGCAGTGCTGAACTAAAGTCTTCAATCACAGCAAAAAAATTGACTCGCCGAGAGGTGCCATCCGATTCATGGCGCACGAGACTAGAAAACACCTCGCTACCAGGTCGATTCATAGTCAAACGGCGCTGCTCCGAAACATCGACCGCAACATAACTCTGGTCTCCTTTGTAGCTCATATCACCCGATGCATCAGCAGCAAATGGTTCGGTCTGAACAGCCGAGCCAGCAAAGACATAGTTGCCGCTAATATCCTGAGTGTTGGCCAGCGCTAATAAACTATCTTTGAGCGCTGATACTTCGAAGGATAGAATTTCTCGATCGGCTCCCGATAATGTGTCAGAACTAGCTCGCACCGCGAGCTCTCTTATACGCTGTAAAATATTATCCGTGGCCATCAGCGCAGTTTCCTCCCCGATCAAACGATCGTCGACACTGTTCAAACCGCTCTCATAGGTTTCCTGTCTGTTGTAGGCCGTATTGAGACGCTGAATCAGACCCGCTTTGTCTGGATCATCGCTGGTCTGCAAGATTTGTTTACCCGACGCAAGCTTAGCCTGCATTTCAGCAACCTTAGTTTGTTGTGTGCTCATTTGAGTCACTGCTCGGTCAAAGATCTGTCCGGTAGAAATTTTCATCAATAATCGCCTTAACGAATGCCTAGTATGGAATCAAAAATTTTCGATGACATCTGGATAATCTGTGCCGAAGCCTGATAAGCCTGCTGCAATCGAATTAGGTCTGCCGCCTCTTGATCGAGACTCACACCAGACACCTGATCCTTGGATTGCACGGCTTGGTCATAGACCACCTGCAATGCATCTTGAGAAATTTTAGCCAACGTTGCCTTATTGCCCACCGTGCTGACCAAATCAATATAGCCCTCACTGAGGGTGCGACCATTTGCGAGCACAGGCTTATCCTGCAGCGCCACAAGGGTTAGCATATTGCCGTTATTACCTATACCGTCTTGGTTGCTGTCAACAACATAGCGGTCGCCCGACACCGGGGCGCTATCAAAGGACAGGGTCAGACTCTTGTAATGAATATCATCACCGGCGGTATAGCTTCTGTTGGCAACCACTGTGTTAGTTGCAGTATCCGTAATGCTGTATCGGGTTGCCGATGAGAAGTCGACGCGGAACTGAGGCTCATCTGCCGGTTGACTTGCGGTTTGCGACTTCGCAAAGCCCGCCGCAATATTTGCACTACCGGTTCCTGTGACAAACACCGCCATATCTTCGTCAGGAGCACCGTTTATATAAATACCGGTGCGTAAGCCTAGAACCGCGAGGTCTGCGGGTTGACCATTAGCACCAAAGGTAAAGCGCACCTGATCGGTGCTATGTAACTGTAAAGAACCGGTAAAGGTTTGATTGGGCTGACCCAACATATTACTGGTGGCGCTATTGTCAGGGTTCGACAAACTGATATTTTCGCCCTCATGCCCCACCGCGTTAGTGATAACTATGCCTCCTTCACGACTGACATAAGCGATGACATTGGTGGTTGAGATCTCGGCATTAATCGCTGCGGCAAGCTCATCGACATTTTCCAGCAAACTGCCATTACCGATCAATACGCCGTTGATACGCATCTGCTCTAGCAGATCAATTTCCTCTGCAGAGGCTTCGATCGTATTGCTGGCGGTCGCAGTGACACCGGTGGCTGATGTGCCGGCATTGAGCCAGGCCGCCATCGCAGATGCCGTGCTGTTATCTCCGGCGGCGAGTGTTAATTGACTGAGAGCAATACCATTTAAAACCAGTGCGTCTTGGGCGATCAATTCAATATCTACCAACGAGGGATTGTTCTGTAATGCAATCGCACCAGTATCAACCTGAGCATCAATAGTCGTTGTCTGAGCGCTAACGCCGCTGCCATCAGCATTAGGCACCCAGTCTTGACGCTCTGCACTGCGGGCCAAAAATCCATAGGTCATATCCAAATCTTGGTAGGCATCAGCACCCACCGTATTTAGATAGGTGCTGCTGTAAGAGTCCACCGCACTAAATGCAGCATCTCCAGACATCAGCGCCGCCTGAGTATCTGTATCTATACCATGCCCTAAGACATGCACGCCCTCATGTGTCATAACCTGAAAGCGCAGATTGCTATCTAGCGGAACTTCCATCATTAAAGCGACCTTATCGGCACCTTTAGGGATAATAAATGCAGGCGTCACATGGCTAGCTGTTGTGGCAATGCCAGCGGCAGTATTGGCGTTATTGCCCAGGGTATAAATATCGGTACCTGTGTTAAAACCGGTGAAATCTAGGGGCTGGTCGTAGCTTAGAGAAACTTTACTTTCACTAACATTGGCTTCACTGGCCATCACGCGCAGCCGCTCAGCCGCAGCTATCGCAAGCGGATCTGTTTGCAATAATCTAAATCCTGCGGCAGGACGATCGCGAGGCTCAATTTTGAAGGTATCGCCATCATTGATCCTGCCTGAGGCATTAACCTGCAGGCCCGAATAAGAAAAGCCGTCTGCGTCCGGCGTAGCAAAAGTGACTACGCCCGTCTTTCCATCCTCAATGCGCCACACCTTGTCAGTGCCCATCCAGCGAACTTCAAAGGGTGAAAATTTAAATGCCGCTGGGTCGATAACTTCAATGTCCAAGGTCACATTTGTGCTAACCGCCGGAGAGGTAACATCAAAGACCGCATCAATTTTAAACAGGTCTGTGCCGCGGACTCCGCGAGCATCAAGACCAGAGGTATGGATCTGATTGATTTCTTTAACAACGGTCTGTGCTAGATAGTCAAAACCATCCATAGCCGGACCCAATGTCTGACTACGGAAGTTAATCAAACCGCCCAAAACACCGCTAGTTACTGTGCTGGCCGCGCGCGGCTCACCAAAGGGGTCCAATACAATATCAACTCGGCCTGGATCACTCGCGTCAAAGCTAACACCCAGATCTAATGATTTTTTGCCCTCGACGAGCAGGGAACCTGCACTGCTGCCCAGACGCACACTGACCTCACCAGAGGGCAACTCGGCAATATGTATCTTGCTGATATTGGCCAGATCTCGTAGGACCTGATCACGCTGATCCAACAGCCCTGGTGGCTGCTTATCAACTGAAATTTTTCCACCCAACTGTGTATTTATCGTTGTCAGCTGTGCAGATAATGTGTTTATCATACTGACCTGAAGCTTGATACTCGATTGTGCCTCGACCTCAATCGCACTCAAGTGGCCGGCCAATTCTCTAAAACGAGATGCTAGACCCTCGGCATCGCGAACAAACATATTGCGCTGAACCGTAGAGGCTGGATCGGCGCTTAAATCACTTGCAGTGGCAAAAAATTTGTCCATCGCATTGGATAGACCGGACGTCTGTGAACCCATTAGATCGACAATACGATTGGCGTATTCAATCATCGGCTCCTGGGTGGAAAGGTCACTGCTGCTATTACGCAAACTGCCTTCGATAAATTCGTCATAGGCTCGAGTAACACCCTGCAACCGCGCACCGGTACCAATAAAAACCGTACCCTGTTCACTAGGCATACCTTCAGCAGAAGAGGTGACCTGTCGGGAGTAACCCTCGGTATTTAGATTGGCGATGTTATTACTGACTGTCGCCAGCGACTGTCGATACAGCTGCGTGGCCCCAGCACCAATGGATAAAATATCACTCATAATTTAATCCCTGTGGCTGGAGACGCGCCAGATCGCGCAAGTGGCATCGGCGAATGTTTTGCCATTGAATTCAAGGACAGGCTTGGGCTCACAGGCTGGCCCGTCAGCTGCTGATAAGCTTCTACCGCTTTGGTGCTGCTAGTCTGGGTTTTCACCTGTTCGGTAAGCCAGTCGCCAAGGCCAAATACACCTTTTTGCGACATCACTTGAGAAAGTTCTTCGTGATACATTTGCTCAAAGGTGTCAACGCTTGAGGAGCCCATCAGACCGCTTTTCATTGGCTCATTGGCTTCGCGCATGGATTTAAATACCATCTGTACAAACATGGCTTCGAACTGACGGCCTACTTCTTGCGCAGCACTCTCTTCGTTATTCTTAGCGCGCGAGCGCAGCTCACCGAGACCGGCGAAATCAAGATAACTTTTGGCTGACAAGGTTATATCTGTCACTTAGATCACCACCAACTCTGCACGCAGACTACCTGAGCTTTTCAGGGCCTCGAGAATGGCGATTAATGAAGACGGTGATGCGCCAACCTGATTAACGGCATCAACAATCTGACGCAGATCAACACCGGGCTGAAACAAAAACATTTTATTCACTGGTTCAACGACCTCAATATCAGCGTTTTGAATCTCGACTGCCTCGCCATCAGCAAACGGGGCTGGCTGGCTGACTTCATTGGTCGCTGAAATATTGACTGAAATCGTACCGTGGGTAACAGCGACTGCGGTGACCTTCACGTTGCGATTGATAACCGCGGTACCGGTACGCGAGTTAATCACAATCCGTGCCGATGGCTCACCTGGGGTGACATCAAGATTTTCAATCATGCTTAAAAAGGTAACGCGCTGAGATGAATCCTGAGGTGCCATAACGGCAATAGAAACCCCGTCAATAGCACTGGCAACACCCGACCCAAACGCCAGATTAATCGATTCAGTAATTGCATTGGCAGTAGAGAAATCTGCATCACGCACATTTAGGACAATTTGATCTGCGGTGTCGAATGGCGTCTGAACTCTGCGTTCAACCGTCGCACCATTGGGAATCCGACCCGATGTCGGAACACCAATTTGAATACTGCTGCCCGCTGCATTGGCCGTGACACCAGTAACCGTCATGGCGCCTTGCGCCAATGCATAGGTCTGGCCATCGACACCGCGCAACTGAGTCATAATAAGACTACCACCGCGCAGAGAGTCCGCGACGCCAATAGCAGCTACATTAATATCAATCTTCTGCCCGGGCTTCGCAAAGGGAGGTAGCTCAGCAGTGACCATCACTGCCGCAACATTCTCGAGCTTCAATTCTTTCTTGGCATTTTGTGCCGCCAATGCGGCCATCTGGTCGCCTAGGTCATAGTCGCTGACTGGACCATCGACACTCACGCCTAGTCCAGAGAGCATAGTTTTTAAGGCCTGTGCTGTGAGTGGTAAATCCTTACCATCACCAGAACCCTGCAAACCCACTACCAGACCAAAGCCGATCAATTTGTTGGTTCGCACACCGGCTACATCTGTCAGATCCTTAATTCGATCTGCGCTAACTGTCGACGCTTGCAATAGCGCCACTAGCAGAGCAGTTTTCAACATTACGCGTTTAGCTATAAACATTATTTCTTCTCCAACAGCCGCTTAAAACGGCCAGAATTTATAAAGCAATCCGGTGCCCCATGAAGGCCGTGATGCGGACGCTAAATCACCCGTTCCTCGATATGAAATTTGGGCATGGGCAATGCGCTGAGACAAAACCGTGTTATCAGGCTGGATGTCAGCTGGGCGAATAATGCCCTTTACTCGAATAAACTCACTGCCTTCGGTAAGGGCCAGTTGTTTCTCGCCAACAATCACCAAGTTGCCATTAGCCAATACTTCTACCACCATCGCTGAAATTGAACCAGTCAGCGTCGCAGCCTGGCCTGCGGTACCCGTCCCTTCGCTAGTAATAGAAGAGCCATCAGTTTTTACGCCATCAAAAAAGCCAGTGCCAAAGCCCAGCTTTCTGACAATAGAGTCTTTCTGGTTAAGGCCAATTGCATCATTGGTGGACTCGCGGCTGGTGCTTAAACCAGAGGTCCGCGACGCCTGCGTCGTTTCATTGAGTAGTACGGTGATTAAATCACCCACCCTAATCTCGGTAGCCTGATAACTGCGCAGGTCACCAAATAGGCTGCGACCATTGCTAAAAATCGATCCAGTCACTTCAGTCGGCTTAACCGAGGGCATAGGCTGTACTGGCGCAAACTCTGCGGTCGGCATCATTTGAGATTGACCTGCGCAGGCCGTTAAACCGCTAGTGAGGAGTAAAGTTGTCAGTAAACGAAACATTATTTTTGCCTGGCCTTAAAGATTATTATTTAAGAAACGTAACATGCCGTCTGCCGCAGCTATGGCTTTTGAGTTAACCTCATAGGCCCGCTGGGTTTCGATCATATTGACCATTTCTTCAACCACATTGACGTTGGACGCTTCAAGCGAACCCTGCATCAACATGCCTGCACCGTCTTCACCGGGAATACTGATAATCGCATCACCACTGGCGTTGGTCGGACGCATTAGGTTACGGCCGATCGGCTGTAGGCCAGAATTGTTAACAAAGCGAGATAGCTGCAACTGCCCTACCTGAGCGGCGCCCCCGCTGTTGGCGAGTTCAGCCGTCACAATGCCGTCACGGCCGATCGTAATGCTTGCCGTATTTTGCGGTATATTAATAGCAGGAATAAGCGGCTCACCCCCGGCAGTGACCAGCTGGCCTTCAGAAGAGAGCTTTAATGAGCCGTCTCTGGTGTAAGCAATGGAACCATCGGCCTGCTGTACAGAGAGAAAGCCTTCACCGGTAATGGCAACATCTAAGGCATTTTCAGTGGTAATAATATTACCCTGCATGTGCAGCTTTTCAGTGGCCACAACGCGAGTGCCGGTACCCAGCATTAGACCCGTTGGGGTTTCATTTTGAGCGTCGGCCTGACCGCCAGCGGGAACAATATTTTGGTAAAGCAAGTCTTCAAACACCGCACGGTCTTTCTTAAAACCTGTTGTGTTTACGTTCGCCAGGTTGTTAGAAATAACCTGCATGCGTGTTTGCTGTGCTGTTAATCCGGTTTTGGCGATCCAAAGTGAAGCATCCATTATTACTATCCTCTAATGTGATTTCGATGACTTAAGCCAGGTGACTTAAGGCAGTCTCATCATGCTTGAGCCAGTCTCATCGAGAGACTTGGCTTCGGTAATCATTTTTATCTGCGCTTCAAATGAGCGACTAAAATCCATCATCTTGACCATGGCCTCGATTGGATTTACGTTACTGCCCTCTAGGCCACCACTTTGTAATGAAGCCATCAGTGGACCGGTGGGAAAATCTTTTCCTCTGAAGTCAATATCAAGTGGTTCGAACAATCCGTCTTCACGCCTAATCAACGTAGTTTGACTGGCATCGCGCAACATCAGCTGGCCAATCTCTACCGCAGGTATGTCTGGATCTGCCAAGGACTTTGCGTACAGGGTACCATCTGGACTAATCGATATAAGCTGCCCCAGAGGTGCCGTAATAGGGCCCGCTTCTCCCATAACTAGATGGCCAACTGAGGTTTCAATCACACCCGATGCAGACACCCGCAAGTCTCCGCGGCGGGTAAAACCAATTTCTCCATTCGCGGCTTGAATGCCAAGAACCGTCTTGTCTATAAAAGCGACATCTAATGGATTGCCCGTCATGGAAATAGAGCCCGGTTCAAGACTGATCACATCTCGCTTATGAACCGAAGGCTGAAATCGCGTTTGATAACCAGCGCCTTCAATCTTTACAGTCTCTGTGGCAACTTCGTAGCTTTCTTTAAAGCCCACCGTTGAGACATTAGCCAGTGCATTAGTGATTTGGGCTCTAATTTCTGACTGACTCTGTACAGCGGCGAGAGATGTGAATGCTAATCTATCCATGCTCTGTGCTCTTAGTTAGTGCCGGGCCTTAACCGCGGATGTTAATAATGGTTTGCGTCAACGATGAACTAGTCTCAATCGCCTTGGCGTTGGCCTGGAAGTTTCGTTGAGCGGTAATCAGATCTACTAGCTCAGCGGTCAAATCCACGTTGGAGCGTTCACGGGCACCGGCTCGAATGGTGCCGAATCCTGCGGCACCTGGCTCGCCCAGAGTCGCGTCACCAGACCCCGATGTTGCCGAGTAACTGGTGTCACCTACCTGACGCAAACCTTTGGGTGTAGCAAAGTTGGCGAGAATAATTTTGCCTAAAGATTTCTGCGAGCCATTGGAGTAACTGGCTACTACTAGTCCGTCATCGCCAATGTTTACACCCACCAAATCACCTTCAGGAGCACCATTTTGTGACTGACTCAAGACCGCAAATGGGCTGTTAAACTGGGTACTGTTGTTGTAAGCCAGTTGAATTGCACCACCGGTAATATTGTCACTCTCTAACTTGGCACCGCCAATTGGTGAAACCAAAGTACCACTGGTATCAAAGGTCAATTCGCCCTTATCAAGGAAGATTGGCGTCCAGTACGGAATATCTTCATCGTCAAAATCAGCTTTGTCTGTTGTTTCAATCCAGTTACCCGTATTGTCCTGAGTAACATACACTTCACTGGTACCAGAGGTATCTGGAACCAGCTCAATATAGGAAGAGGTATAACCGAAACCAGCTGCAATATCTTCAAGACCCCAGTCAGCATGACCAGCAACCTGAATAAAGGAGCTGTCGGAGGATGTAGCGCCAGTGATAACAAGTGATTCTGCACTTTCGTCAAAACCAACAGAAACACCGGAGACACTTCGGCCCAAGGCATCAGCCATCAAATTGATTTTAGACTGCAGGTGCTCAGTAAATGTACCTATCGAATACTGACCTTCATTTAACTGGATCTGTGCAGAAATACCATCAACGATCACAGTCACATTTTGATTATCAGTGTTAACCAAAAATGATTTGCGAGGATCGACGCCCATCTGATTGCCCGTTACGACAGCGGGAGATGACAGCTGACCGCGAACCGCAGGCAGGTTATTAATCTGTGAGGTTTCGGCATCAACTAGATGACCCTCCAATTCCATGCCCAAAAGAGTTTGGGCCATATCAGAGACCTCAGTAATCGCTAGGCTTGATTCATCGCCAGTGGTACCAGAGGCTACAATGAACTTACCTTCTGTGTAGCTCACTGAAATACCATAACGCTGGTTAGTGACTGCCGAAAACTCCGTGCCATTGGGCCGCACATTTTTTAGCAGGACATCTGAGGCATCGGTATCAAGGGCAGGCAGCAAAATACCATGAGATATAATGGTGCCGTCAGCCTCTGCTGTCTGCGGCGGCAAACCAAATACCGCGTTAGTATCCGTTCCAGCAACCCCTGAGCTTAGATAAAGAGAATCGCTACCACCGTTAGCCTGCAAAAATCTGAACCCTTGACTCGCCGCGTCATAGGACACTGCAATATCAGTAAATCCATCCGCTTTTAATGCCGCGTCCATTGCATATGCTAGTGGCTCTGCGGAAACCTGGTTATTAACAAAGTCAGCAGCACTATGGTCACCTAGGATTGTTGGGATATCAAGGGTGGACGTGGTTGTCGCACCGCCACTTGTTATTCTGGTAAATTTAACGTTGTGTGACCCGGCCGATGTAAAATCAAATGCCTTGCCATCACCAAATCGATCATTAATGACATTAGTAAGCTCAAACGCGATCTCTGAACCCGATAGCTTTTGTGACGAGCCCGCGAGA
>TARA_B110000046_G_C13025817_1_pt1 | contig 11365 bp, 5 predicted proteins | sample TARA_B110000046 | Tara Oceans TARA_B110000046 (sample SAMEA4397157) | marine metagenome | biome: Polar Biome; feature: [DCM] deep chlorophyll maximum layer (ENVO:01000326); material: water (ENVO:00002006), including particulate matter (ENVO:01000060) such as... | depth 40 m
TTGATAATAATGAACAGCTTCTTGCATGATTGTATCCAAAGAAATAGTTGCATAAAAACTTCTCATGTATAAATATTGAATGGTAAAATAATTCAAGTTGTTTTTCGATAAATAATCTTTGTAGGCAGTTTCTCCTTTCTTTTTTGTTTTTGCTGTTTTTTTAATTTTGGATGCTCTTTTTAATAATTTTTTATAGTTATCTAATACTTCATCATCCAGAAATTTAACAGCTTTTTCAATCATCTTTTTGGTTGATGCATCAAAACCAGAAACACCTAATTTTTGTAAATGACCAAAACCAGTTGCAATATGTTGTGTAATAAAAGTACTTGCATATTTACCGCCTTTAAACCAAGGAAATCCGCCAGAATTCATCTGAATATCTTGTAATTTATGGATGGCTTTTTCTTGCTCGTTTTTCATTTTTGATAAATCGAACAATAAGGCAATTCTCTTTTTTTGTTCCGTTTCTGACTGGGCGTCTCTAAGCCATGGCGTTTCTTGAATAATCAATAATTTTAATGCTTGATTTTTTTCTAAGTTTGATAACAAAGCATCCGATGTTTTCCAAGCATTAAAAACTTTTTGAATTCTAGGATTTGAATTAGCAACAAAACTCGCCAATGTATTTGCATAATATCTAGAGAAAGTTTGTTCTGCACATTCATAAGGATATTCCATTAAATAGGGCAAAGATTGAATCGCAACCCAAACAGGATTTGACGTCATTTCTAAAGTTAGTTGATGATTTTTTAAAGTTGAAGAAGTTGAGTTTTTTAGTTTATCTAAGGTGAAAGTTTTGGTTTGATTTGATCGAATCCACATAGGAAGTGTTTCTGTAACCAACATTCTGTTTGTTAAAACAGGTAAAACATTTTGTTCACCATCAGAAAAATCACCAGCTTTTGCGACAATTTTATATTGAACAGCTTGCACCGTTTCAGGAATTGAAATCTGCCAAGAAACGTTTGTGTTTCCATCTTTATCAACGGTAAAGCTTTTGTTAGAATTTGTGTTTTGTAGTGCTGTATTGATCTCCTTTCCAGAAATAGCATCCGTTAACATCAGTTTTGCAAAACCACTTAATCGATTATTTGTTAAGTTGGTGATTTTAGCGCTTAACGTAATCGTATCCTTTTCTCTTAAAAACCTTGGCGCATTTGGAACGACCATTAATTCTTTTTGAGTAACCGTTTGTAAAGTTTTAGTGGCTGATTTTAATCCTGATGTATGTGCTACCAATTGTAATTTCCATCTTGTTAAAGCTTCTGGCATTGTGAATGAAAAACTCACTTTTCCGTTTTTATCAGTTTTTAGCTGCGGATAAAAGAAAGCTGTTTCTTTGAAATTTTTACGCGCTTTTACTTGTGATAATTGGCTGTCTAATTTTTCTTGACCAGATTTTGTGGTAATAATTACAACTCCATTTACTGCACTTGCCCCATATAAAGAAGTTGCTGCCAATCCTTTTAAAACAGCTGTTTTTACAATATTTTCTATATTTAAGTTTTTAAATGTTTTAGCAGTTAGTATGTTACCATCTACAATATATAGAGGATTATTCATTCCAGATATTGAAGAGTATCCTCTAATTACAACATTTGTCTCAGAACCAGAAGTGCCACTTTTAGAAGTAATTTGTACACCAGATGCTTTACCAGATAATCTTTGAACAGCATACCCTAATGCCTTTTTTTCTCTTCTAATACCTTGTGAAGTAATAATAACTTCATCTAATACTTCTCCAGTTACTTCTAATTGGACATCTATATTTGTTTGATTATTGATCGTTATTTCTTCGGATTTATATCCTAAATATGTAAAAAGTAATACATCTCCTTTTTTAATTTTGATGGAGTAATTCCCGTCAAAATCAGTTTCTGTACCAAAAGAAGTTCCTTTAACCATAATTGAAACTCCGGGTAAAACACCAGATTCATCTTCTATAACTCCTGTAATTGTGCCATCAAAATCCGTTCTAGAACTATTTATTTTTCTTTTGGTTGTTCTTAAATATTGCTGATTTTTCCATTGATTATTATTTAAACTAAACCCAAACCAATTATATGTATCATTGCCAATTGAAGGAAATCTATAATATCTTTTTTGATTATTTTTGATATGAAAATTAACATTGCTAAAGCTTTTATTCGCACGACTTACATTGTAAGAATAGTACCTTTCTTTTGATATTATTGGGTTAAATTGCCAATCATGAGACTTGAATTCATCTAAAGACGCATCATACATAGAAGCCAAAACCTCTGCCGCAACGGCATCATTTTCGTCATCTTTTATGGTAAAACTCCAGGTTTCATTTTGCCCTGGCTGTAATTTATCTCTAAAAATATTGGTGGTAATCTCTATTGATTTTTGCTTTTTAGGAACGTTAATAATCAAACTTCCACTTTCAAAGTAGTTGTAATTTACAAAGTGATATTTAACTGCAAAGCCGCCAATATCTTCTTTATTTACAGGAATTTTAATTGTTTTTGTAGTGTTATTTAGTTTGATGAGTTGTGTTCCAACAATTTTATAATTCTTTTCGATTTGAACAACAACTGTCATGTTTTTTGAAGCAGAACCAATTTGTATTTCAACCTCATCACCAATTGTATAAAAGGGTTTATTGGCGTTGATTGTAAAGAGTTTATGGTCTGCAACTTCTTTTTCTTTTGAAGAGAAAAGTGTAACTCTTTTTTCATCTTTTACCTCTTGATTAAAAGGGTCTTTACTCTCTAAAATAATAATATATTTACCTGACAACCAATTATCTGTGTTTTTTAAACTAATTTCTTTGGATATAGAGGTGTCAAAATTTGTACTATAAGCTAGTTTGCCTTTTTTCCATTTTTTCTCATCATTTTCTTCATTTGTAAAAGTTTCGTGTGGAAATAATGTTCGAAACGTATTTTCTGAAATATCTTGATAGTCAGGAGCAGACCATGGTCTTTTTCTTTGCACCATTTTTGGAGCTTGTAATTTATAGATTTTTACGATTCCTTTTGCGGCTACAAACTCACCATTTAAGTTTTTTGTCTCAATTTTTAAAATATTTTCTTTGGCATTTTTATCAATTTTGTTATCTATAGAAATAGAAGCTATTAAAGAATGATACCCAACTTTTACAGTTGTTGTCGCACTTCTTGTCTCGCCATTTATGTCTGTAACATCAGCAGAGATTTCATACGTAAAAACTGGTAAATTTTCTTTAGAAACACTTTCATCAGGAATTGTTTTAAAAATAATTTCAAATTCCCCTTTTTCATTTGTAACACTTTCTCCATGTGTAATTTCTTGAGAACTAGAATTTGGGTTTGGTTTGTACCAATAATACCAACTCGGATATTGCACTTTTCTATGAACGCTATAAACCACTTTTGCATCGGTGATATTTGCGCCAGAAAATGCTTTGGCAAAACCTTTTACAGTAATAGAATCATTGATTTTAAAACTTTTTGTAACAGGTTTAAATGCTGTTTTAAACTTTGGTCTTTTGTATTCTTCTACCGAAATGGTAGTGGAATTATTATAATCAAAATCATAATCTACCTTGTCATAAAATTTACTATCATATTCATAACTTTCATTAACTTCAATCGAAAAATTTCCTGTTAAACCATTATTAGGAATTGTAAACTCTCCTGCCACAGATCCAAATTCATTTAGTTTTAAATCTAGCGTTTTTACAACTTGATTGTTAACATCAAATAATGTGACTTCTACATATTCATCTTTAAAAACTTCCGATTTATCTCCTTGTTTTTTAATTACAATGGCTTTAAAATAAACCGTTTGTCCGGGTCTATAAATACTTCTGTCAGTAAAAATAAATGGCTTAATAATGATTTTTTTATCATTGTCTTTTTTATAAATATTTCTTTGATATTCATATAAATAGTGATTTCCAAAAGTTGCAAAATCATTTTTAGTTGAAATAAATATGTTTACGTTTCTGTAAGTTTCATCACTTTTAAAAGAAGCAAAACCAAAGGTATCTGTTCCCAGTTTTTTGTTGATGTAATTTAGATTTTTAAAGACTTTGTTTTTTAGATGGATTTTAGCTTTTTTAATTGGTTTTCCTGTGTTTCTATCTACAACTTGATAATTGTATTTTCCATCAAAACTATTTTCAACTAAAGTTAAATTAGTTACTTGAATTTTAGTTGTTCCATAAATCGAGTTTTCTTGTAAATCTTTAGCTTCTGAAGCAAGGATTAGATAGGTTCCGTTTTTAAATTTAGGAATAATTACTTCTGTGGAATACTGTAAATAATCACCTACATTTCTTAATGTATGATTCCACGTTTTACTTTTTCCTAATTTATTTATGAATGCTTTTTTATTTTTAAATTGATATATTTTATGAAATGCTATTTGTTGTTTTTGATTGATTTTATACGCCGTAAAAAACAGTTTTTCTACATTTTTATAATTCACCAATAACCTAGTATTTTTATCAATAGGAATATATTCTTCCGCTTTTATAGAAAGTGTTTTGGCTTCAATCTGACCTTTTAAAATCACACATTTTCTAGCGCCTAAACTTTTTGGGAATTTTTTAATAATTGCATCACAAGTAGTAATCGCTTTTTGGTTTTTAGATTGAGCTCTATTAATTTTAGCAATTTCAAAAGCATACAAACCACTTGCTTCATCGTTTTTAAATTGGTCTTTTGATGTTTGTAAAGTAGCAAGTAAAATACTTTTATTCTTATCAAAATTCGCATGTTGATTCACAAAATTTAATCGTTGAATATCAATTTCTGCAAGTGCATTTTTGTTGTTTCTTTTTAGATGAAAAGCAATTAATTTTTGATACACTTTTAATGCATTCAATTGTAAAGACAAACTGTCTTTTGATGAAATCTGTAATTTTGAGAAAGTTTTAGAATCACCTAAAAAATCAGTCTTATTTATACTAAATTTATAAGAAGGTCTTGTAATTGCCGTTTCTGAAGATTTATAAAAATGCAAAGCATTGTTTGCTAAGAAATCAAATAGTGTTGGTTTGTAAATTTTAGATTCGTTATTAATTTGTAGAACATCGGAAAAAGTTGTTATTTTAATTTTCTGAAGTGCATCAACATTTTCTAAAGATGCATTAAAATAGTCATGGATTTTTTTAAAGAGTGTATTTAAATCCCAAGTTCTAAAGTCTTCTTCTTTTATTGTTGAATCTGATGAAGCTTTTGTGCGATTGTAAAATTTGTATCTATTCTCATTAAAATATTGCCAGTACAAATTGGCTAAAACATTTTGAAGTACATTTTTTGTTGGAAATTTACTCTTAGAAATATGCTCTTTAAAACTATTTATTACTTTTATTTGAGCATCTTCTTCGAGCGTTAATGTAAACTTACTTTTATAAAAAAGTGACTTTATTAGTTGTGAGGTGTTCTTTTCATTATCAGCTTTTGTATAAATATCTTCTACAATTTCTAATGCTGACTCAGGTAAACCATCTACCTCAAATTGTTCAACTTTAAACCAAAGGCTCTTAAAGTTATTTTGCGAATTTATGGTTGATGAAAATAAGATAATGAGTAGTATTGTGGTTGTAATTTTTTTCATGATCTAAAAATTTTGTCTTATCAAAGCAAGCTAAAATGAGTCTATAAAACAACTAATAATTAGTAAACGAACCATTTGACTTCATGAAACGATATTTTAAATGAGTTTCACTCTAAAGATACTTTATATTGTTGTAAGCTTTTGTATTTTTACTCTTTTATAATTCTTGTATATGAACATTCATTTTATTGCTATTGGAGGAAGTGCAATGCACAATTTAGCAATTGCTTTACATCAAAAAGGAGACCAAGTTTCTGGAAGTGATGACACAATTCATGACCCGTCTAAATCTCGATTAGAAAAATACGGATTATTACCCAAAGAATTTGGCTGGTTTCCAGAGAAAATTTCAGCTGATTTAGAGGTGATTATTCTTGGAATGCATGCTAAAAAAGACAATCCTGAATTGTTGAAAGCACAAGAATTAGGATTGAAAATATACTCGTATCCAGAGTTTTTATTCGAACAATCTAAAGATAAAACACGTGTTGTAATTGGAGGTTCTCATGGAAAAACAACCATTACTTCTATGATTTTACATGTGCTTAATTATCATGAAAAAGAAGTGGATTATATGGTTGGGGCTCAGTTAGACGGATTTGAAACCATGGTGCATTTAACCAATGAAAACGATTTTATTGTTTTAGAAGGTGATGAGTATTTAAGTTCACCAATTGATATGCGTCCTAAATTTCATTTATACAAACCTAATATTGCCTTGTTAAGTGGTATTGCTTGGGATCATATCAATGTGTTTCCGACTTTTGATAATTACATAGAACAGTTTAAAATTTTTACAGATTCTATGGTTCATGGAGGAAGTATGGTTTATAATATAGAAGACGCACATGTAAAAGATGTCGTTGAATCTTCAGAAAATCACATAAAAAAATATTCATATAAAACTCCAGAGCATTTTATTGAAAACGGAATTACCTATTTAGAAACTGCTGAAGGAGATTTGCCTTTAGAGATTTTTGGTAAACACAACCTTCAAAATTTAGCGGGTGCAAAATGGATTTGTCAACATATGGGCGTTGATGAAGATGCTTTTTATGAAGCGATTGCAGGTTTTAGTGGAGCAAGCATGCGTTTAGAAAAAATTATTGAAAACCAGTCAACAGTAATTTTTAAGGATTTTGCACATTCACCGAGCAAAGTTGCCGCAACGACAAAAGCCGTAAAAGAACAATATGCTGAAAGAACGGTTTTGGCATGTTTAGAGTTGCATACCTATTCTAGTTTAAATGCTGAGTTTTTAGCAGAATATAAAGGTGCATTAGATTTTGCTGATAAGGCTGTTGTTTTTTATTCTCCTAATGCAGTAAAAATTAAGCAATTAGAAGAAGTTACAGCACAACAAATTGCGAATGCGTTTCAAAGAGATGATTTAATTATTTATACAAATCCGCAGGAATTTAAGGACTTTTTATTCAGTCAAAATTTAGAGAAATCAGCAGTTGTTTTAATGAGTTCTGGTAATTATGGCGGTTTAGATTTTGAGGAAGTTAAGCGTCTTGTTTAGTTTTTTTTAAGTCTAATTGAATTAACTTTTCTCTTCGCTAACTTTTATCAGTTATTCTTTTGATGAGCCATTGCCTTTTTTTTGCATCAAAAAATGATCCGTAAATAATATCTAATCTACTTTTTATCAAAAGCTTTCTTTTTGTTTTTTGATGATGTTTACTACTTAAAATATCATCATATAGACCCTCTAGTAAATTACCAGTACCTTTTAAGAAAATAGGTGTAATGTTGTTTGTTAATAATAGTTCATTAATTTCTTTTGCTTGCTCAACTATTTGCTGATTTCGTTCACGATTTAAATCCGTTATATGCTTCATGTAAGCAACCAAATCTGTTCGTAAATAATGCAGAAAATCAGCTCTTTTTAAATTGCAATACAAAGCAGGAAAAACATAATGACTGTACTTACCTTTACAACAACATCCCAATCTATATTGTTTGATTTTAATTCTTTTTCAACTAAAACATTATTCTGATTTTTATGGGTAATTGTCAAACATTTTCCAATAAAAAATAATGTTTCTTTATAATTCATTTTTGAATATTTTAGTTACCGTTTTTATCATTTCCTCATTATTAGAATAAGTGAGTTGATAGCAGTTTAATCTTGCAAACCAATCTAAAAATAGTTGCGCATTTTCTTTTTTAGTCGATAACCAAGAATCTGGAACTAGTTGCTGAAAAGCATCAATTTTAGAAATCTTTTTACAGGTAAGTTTAGCGTCTTTCTCAAACTTGATAAAAACTAAATCATGGCAAGGTAAATGTGCGAAAAAATCGTTGTTATTTGGTTTTAAATAGCGCACAATTTTATTCAATCTTTTAAAATTGTATTCTGCAGAGGTTTCTAACTCAGGATACATAGGTAATAAAGTTTCTAAGCTATTTTTTTTAATTGAAATCGCAGCAGGAAAACTATACACTTCTTGTTTTTGTGCATCAACGGGTACAAAATCATCTGCTAAACACGTAAAACCATTCGCTTGTAAAAGTGCTAAGGAGGTGCTTTTACCGTTGCCAGAATCACCCAAAAACAGCATTGATTTTTCACCATTACTAATCGCTGAGGCATGAAAAACACCTAACCAATCATTTTCTTCTTTTTGATGAATTTTCTGAATCAATTCCATTGAGAATTTTCCTTGAAAATAATGAATGTTAGAATTACTCCAAGAACCAATAAATACATTATTTACATAAAGAAATATATAATTATGTTTAATGAAAACTTCAAAATCATTCTTGAAATCAGTTACTTCATCAATAACTAAATGCGCAAATTTTGGGTGTACTAATGAAAGTTCTTTGTCGCTTAAAAATGAAATTTTAAAAACAATATCGTTGATTTTATAGTATTTTATAAATTCAAAATCTTTAGGTCTTTTAGTATTTTTATAACTATTTGCTATTTCAAGTTTTTCGACTTTTTCTTCTTTATAGAATTTCTTTTCAAGTTCCAAAACAAAATCTATAGACTCTTCTAGAGGAACAGATAGTTTTTTTGATAAAGTTTCTGCAATTTCATTTATAGCTGCTCCTTTACTTATTTCTTTTAAAATATCAGCAGTCGTGTGCTCTAGAATTAAATACTCATTACGAGTACCAAACCAAACAATAGTTTTTTCCTCGACTGTTTTATATAATAAATTGATTTCTTTTTTCATAAAAAATAAAAGTAGCTATTTTATGATTGATATAAAATAATAAACGCCTCAATTTTGAGGCGTTTATTAAATTTAATTAAAATGGGTGTTAGAATCCTGTTCCAGGTTCAGATGGGCTTCCAGCTTGTGCTCTTTGTGGATTTAGAATCAGGTAGGTTCCAATAGCCGTTAAAGCGGTATATTTTCCATAATTTCCTATTTTTTTAAGAGCATCTTTACGAGAAATATCTTGAGTATTTTTTATTTGTTTTTTCATGATGTTTTGTTTTAAAACTCTCTTTAATTATTCTAAAATTATTTTTTTGCTAATTGCTCCTTTTTCAGTTTGTATTTTTGCTAAATAAATTCCAGAAGCTAATTTAGAAACAGAAATTTCTTTATTTCCGTTAGCTGTAAATATGGTTGTCATCATTTCTTTACCAAGGATGTTATATAAATAAAATGATGTTTTACCTTGTGGTAGTCCTGTTATTTGTAAAGTAGATGCATTCGTTTTAAAAATACGGACACTATTTAAAATAACATCTTCTGTAGACATGACGCTCTCAGTAGTATGCATGTAAAAACGTCCAACACCATTTAAGGTTTCAGTTAAGGTTACTTTATATTCGCTATTCGTTTCATCTAAACGTGTAAATGTATTTGTTTGTCTGTCTTCTAAAAATACTTTTAACCCAGAAGGTACGTTTAAAGCATCAGCAGTAAATGTAATTTCTTTACCAGCAGCTGCTTTCACTCCAACAGGAATCACCATGTTTTCAAAATCAGAATTTGGTAAAGATTGCACTTGGTATTTTTTGTCGATGTTATCAGTTAATAATTGGGTATAAATAGAGAAGCTATCGGAAGTCCCTCCAAATAACTCTCCTTCATAACCAACATCAAAACCAATTGTAGCGTTATCTAAATAATAAACTTTTGCATAATTTTGAAATCCATCTACAGAAATTTGAACTTTAATTTCTGTATTTGCTGTTTTTTGAAATGTATCTGCATTATGACTCTGATTCGCCTCGGCAAAATTAACAGTTCCACCAGTTGTGTTTGCTGTTACAAAGAAACCCTGCCCTGGAGCTAAAATAAAATTTTCTGCTAAAGTTGAAACGGCATACGCTCCGTTAGTTCCACTTGTTTGATCGTAAATCCACATGGTTTGTGTTTCTGAAAGTGCAGCATTAGCAAGTAATGTAGCACTGCTTATAGAAGATGTATAAGGATTACCTAATAAATTAATACGATTGCCTGTAATATCAAGTACAAAATCTACACCAACATCACTTGTATTTAAAGTTCCTGTAAAAGAAACTGTACCTGTATTAGTCTGTCTTTTTACAGAATAACCTTTACCAGTAGTAAAAGTTGCACTTGCAGCTCCTTGATGATAAACCCAACTATCTGAAGCAGTAGTGTAAGTTGCAATACCTCTATTTACTCCTGTACCTTCAGCAATATCATTGGCAGTAACATACGCATCATCATAAACTTGCCCCACAACAGGAGAAGACATTAAATACCATCCTTTTAAATTACCATCAACGAAATTTACCGTTCTATTATAGGTTACATTTCCTGTTGAAGTACCATCTACAATTAATGAACCACCAGAGTTTATAGACATATTTCCATTAACAGTTAAGTCTCCATCTACATCTAAACCAACTGAAGAGCCTATTGTAAGTGTATTTCCAGTATTGATTCCAATATTATTTGCTGCTGCATTTGCAGAAACTGTATAATCATCATAAATATAAGCATCTTTGGCAGCTGTTGTAGCATCCATTGCAGTAGTGTTTACCCAAGCTCCACCATTATATACTAAATATTCTAATGCTCCTGGTGTTCCATTTGCATCTGAATCACTAACAAATGTGTCAGTGAAAATATTTTGATAATCTCTTGTTCCACTAAGAACAGCACCAGTATCATCAATTAAAGTTCCATCATCGGTATTTGCAGTTCCTCCAGTCATTAATCTCCATCTTCTTGTTGTACTTCCAAAATATAATTGAGAATTACCACCATTATATTTAACAGCAGCATTTAATGTAGTACCTTGATCAGTATCAAACTCAGCTCTTGTAGCTCCTCTTGTTATAATGATAAAACCATAAGCAGGTATTGTTACATCAACATCTGCGGTACTTTCATCTGTTCCAAAATCATAAACATATTCTGAAGAATTATCAGCAGCCGCTCTTATTAATTTACTAGTACTTAAACTGATTGTTTCATTTGAATTGTTAAAAAGTTCTATAAATTCTGAATTAAAATCACCTCCTTTATCATCAGAGAATTCTGTGATAAAAACTGTTCCAGCTATTGGTACTGGAGGTATTTCATCATCAGTAATAGTAACAGTATGTGTGCTTTGTGATATAACTAGACCAGATACAGCACTTGTTTCTGTAATTGTTAAAATTACAGTTTCTTCATCTGTATCTGCATCATCATTAATATCTAAAGAAATATTTTGAGAACCATCTGCTGTAAAACTTAATGAAGCAGTATTTAAAGTAAAATCGCCACCTTCTGCAGTTCCAGAAGAAGCAACATTAACGTCTATTTGATTACCAGAATAATTAGAAACTGTAACAGGTATT
>TARA_B110000046_G_scaffold21858_1_pt1 | contig 11356 bp, 5 predicted proteins | sample TARA_B110000046 | Tara Oceans TARA_B110000046 (sample SAMEA4397157) | marine metagenome | biome: Polar Biome; feature: [DCM] deep chlorophyll maximum layer (ENVO:01000326); material: water (ENVO:00002006), including particulate matter (ENVO:01000060) such as... | depth 40 m
GTAATTAATGCTTTATTCGCATGCATGGAAATACCAGAAAGAGTATTAAATGAAGCCATCACTGCTCCTATATTCTCTTTAACAGCAATTCTATAGGGTGCTAGTAAACGCTCTCTAATTTCTTTTGATGATAAAGATGTATTACCTCCCTCTATACCAAAATCAGTTGCTCCATCACCAATAAAGTGTTTGGCTGTTGCCATTACTGTTTTTGGATCTGATAAACTCCCTTGATATCCTTTCACAGAGGCTCTTGTTAATTTTTCTGTGAGTTCTGTACTTTCTGAAAAAGCTTCATATACTCTTCCCCATTTTTCATTAAAAGGAATAGCAACACAAGGCGAAAACACCCAATTAAAACCTGTTGCTTGACTTTCTAAAGCTGTAATTGATGTAATTTCTTTAACCAATTTTTCATTTCTTGTTGCTCCTAAGCCAATATTGTGTGGAAAAATAGTTGCGCCTTCAAAAGTATTTTGTCCATGTACAGCATCTACAGCGAATAATAAAGGAATACCTAATCTCGTAGAAAGGGCTTTCTTTTGAAGTTCTACAAACCTATTTTGCCAATCTAAAGCCGTCTTTCCAGGATTTGGACCTTGCGTATGAATGATAGAACCTATAAATTTTTCAGCAATATGAACATCAGCAGCAGTTTCAAAATGTCTTATTTGCGACATTTGTCCGATTTTCTCGTCTAAAGTCATCAACTTTAAAAGAGCATCTACTTTTTGTTCTATTTGCGATTCATTACTTACTTTCATTTCATTAAAACAGATAATTCCTGCTAACAAAAAACAACAAATCAGATATATTATATTGCGGTTTTTCATCAACTCTACTTAATTATTGATACTTTTATATGGTTAATCTTATTTGTTCTATTAAACACTTCTGTGCTTGTAACTTCATCTAAAGACAAACTATCAAAAGCTACTTTAGAGTTCTCGTTAAAAACTACTTCAATACAATTTTTATTTGATAAACTGTAAACAATTGGCACTTGGCAATATGTAAAACAAAGAGAACCTTCTGCTAAAGGAATAGCCTTCTCCTCTTTGCTAATAGCTGTATAATTAAAAATTTTAGGAGTCTTTACAAACTCACTTACTCTTAATAACGTTGGATTAAAAATAATTTTTCCATCTTTAACAAAAACACCAAGTTCTCCTATTCTACTTAAAAAATCTTCTTTAACTTGACCTGTCATTCCTGGTTGTTGAGCACCTTTTCCTCCTGGAGTATGTGAATATGGATCCGTAGGAAATGCACCGTATAATTTTGGCGATTTATGAACACCTATACCTGCTTGAATTTCATAATAATGATCAAAAAGTTTTCCTATTAAAACTTCACTTTCATTATTTTTTACAGCTAGTAAACAGTTTTCTTGCACTGCCAATGATAATTTTGAAACCATGTGCCAATAAATAGAACCTAAACCTTCATACCCAAAGAAAGTTCCTGAACGACCTGTAAACGCTTTGTGATTAAAAACTTCTTCAAAAATTTCTAGTAATAATTCGGATTCTTTCTCTATTAAACCTGCATATTCTTCAGGTAATTCTAGAAATGCTTCTTTTAATCTATTTGCATTGTTAAAATTGGCGTTAAAGTGATATTTTCCTGAAACATCTAACGTAATAATTTCTGTGTTTTTTTGATGAACAAGCTTTGTTAACAGTTTAGAATCTTCCACTGCAACTTTAGAAATAACATTTTTCTCGTCAAAACGTGCTAATTCTTTATTAGGATATAAAATATAACTGTATTGATCTTCTCTAAATAAAGCACTTTGCTTCATTCCATCTAAAACTTCTAAAGCTTCTTTTGATGATAGATATCCCGCACTCAAAACAGCAACCTGTCCCTCTAACATTTCTGGCAAATAAGAAACAGATACTTCAGTATCATTTTTTATAGTCATTAAATTATACGAATGATATAAATTATCTGAACGCTTGTTCGCTTTAATGGTGTGTTCTAAGTATTGTTTTGTAATTGCGAAAAATTCTAATAGAGCGGTCTTTGTAACTTGACTTCTATCACTAGAAAATCCATTTTCATAAATAGCAGTTCTATATTTACTTCCTGCTTCACCTAAACCATCTAAAACGGTTTTTCTTTGTTTATCTGATACACTTCCAATAAGAATATCTTTATTTTGGTTAAAAGTTGCCAAAACTTCATTAAAAAACATTGTTAATTCTAATGAAATTTCAACTTCTTCTGTTGCCGATTTCAAAACTACTTTTTCAAAGAAATTTATAAAACGATTTAAATAATTTAGGGTAACCATAGAAACACCATTACCAACTAAAGCATTGTTTGCATCATTCCATTCCGGACGTTGCGTATTCATCCAAATACCACCTTCAGGTATAAAGTTAGATACTTTTGCCAGAACTGTTGCTAATAATTTTTCGATTAAGTTTACTTTATAAATAAAGAAATTCTCATCTCTTAGCAAAGCCCCATCTGCTCCTAATTCTTCTTTCTTTTGATGAATTTTAGCATCTAAGTCATGATCAAAATCAATAGTATCCTTAGAATTCACAAGTATACTCTTATAATCTTTTATTTTATAAGGCACATTTGCATACACAAAAATATCTTCAGTAAAACGTTTTTCTAATTGATTTGGATAATGATTTTCTATAAATTCTAAGAATTTTAGTAAATAAATTATCTGATGATCTCCCCAATACCCAATGTAAGACCAAGGATCATTTTCTTCGATAATCTCCCAATCAAAACCATCTTTTGTTACTCTATAAGGATTGTAACCATCAAAAGTTGTTGCATTTAAAAACTTGTGAATCATACTCTCTATAAACTGAGGATATGAATGTGCGAGTGCTTCCCAGTTTTGAAAAATATCTCTCCAGTTACCTTCGTAATCTAAAATTTTAGAACCGTCAATTTCGTTTTTTGTATTTATAGAAAACTTATTCCAAGGTCTACTTGGGTCTCCATGTCTTCTACTAAACTTTAACGGTAAATACTCAAAACAAAGTCTTTTAAAGTTTTTATCTTCATCTTTTTCTGCAATAGCAAGAATAGTACTTAATTTGAATAGTTCTGGAAGGGCATTTAACAGGTCCTCTTTTTTCTTAAGAACCTTTTTATTAGCCTTTGCAATGTATTTTATAAAATCTTGCTTTTCAATATTATAATCGTCATCAAAAGTACCACCTCTCATTAAATTGAAAAGTGTATTTGCAAAGTGTCTTGAACTAACTAAAGGATCTTCTGTTACTTGTAAACCATCGGCAGCTCCAGTTAAAGCGATTAATTTTTTTGTTCCTAGTTCTATATCTTCCTGAATAATATTAGATAAATTTTTATCATTAATTATCGATTTAGAAATTATTTGAATATCTCCTATTGTTTGATTTAAGTTGGCTATAAAACTCCACTCTTTCGTTTCATTTGCTTCTAAAACTAAATCGCTACTGATAAAATAAGCACCTTTTTCTGCTTTTATTGCGACTTCTTGATATATTTCATTTCCTTTTCTAAAATTATCTAATTGTAATGATGATAATAAATAAGTAGGATTTTCGATACCTAAAGACCACACTATATTTGCTTTTAAAGATTCACTTGGCTCTGCCTTGTCAACAATAATAGCACTTAAGGCAAAAACACCAAGACCAGATTTAGTTTGTAATTCGCTCTTTTTATATGCATCTACTAAATTACTTCTAGAGTTTTGTAGATCTGTTTCAACGTCTGAAGGTAAAATATTTTGTAAACCGTCTAAAAATGTAATCTTTGTTTTTTCTGAAGAAGTGTTTATTAAGGTTGATTTTTTTACAAACCCAAATTTATCTGAAGAGTTCCATTGATATCTAAAAATCACTCCTAAATCTTCATTAATTTCCTCGAAAACAACTTTGTTACCGTAACTGTTTTTATATAAATTCCTTCTAATCTTATACAACCCTATTTGTCTCTGAGAAAAAGGTTCCCATAAGTATACATTTCCATTTCTTGAAATTTGGAAAATAGATTTACTTCCAGTTACATCTGCAGATTCTGTGATTTTATCATCTGTGTAATATGGGAAAAGTGAATACTCACTATTTTTTCTACCAGCGGTAAGACCACCATTGCTTGAAATAAACATCCAATGGTTAGAGTCTGAAACAATACTCATAAAGAAGGGTCTCATTTCATTACTATTCGTAATTTTATAATAAACTTCATTATCTAAATTTATGATCTCTCCCTTTACTTCTTGCAATTGAAAATCTGCCTTATTTTTTCCTAAAAAAATAGTCTTTTTTGTCATCAAAATTAGTATTCTTTAAACCTCTACATTTATTTATAAGAGGTTTTTATTAATATTTTATTTATTCAGAATATTCAAAAATATTCTATTTATTTCAGTTTTATTTAATCTCTTAATCTAAAGAAACCTTAGTTTCTCTTGCTTTTAAAACTGCATCTTTTAATTTAATGTCTCTAAAGTATTTTGACACAGTAGTTCTATTTACGCTTTTATCATAAGGGTTTAGTTGATGTACTTCTTTTAAAGCATAATATGCTGCCCTTGGATATAAAGTGTATAACCCTTTTTCGTTAGTAGGTCCTTTTCCACAGATGCCAAACCATTCTTCATTCATATTATTAATCCCCTCTGTATAATCAAAGCGGTAACCACCACCTTCCCAAGAAGCATTATTATCCTGTATTTCTAAATTTTTAGTTTGTCCAAATTTCCACCAACCATCACTAAATTGAAAAGTAAAACCACCTATAGAATTTTCTGATTTACCTAAACCTGCTGCATTCTCATAAATCTCTTTCCAATTTTCTACCATATAAAATGCTTGCATTCTTTGGTTTTCTTTATTTTCTAATGCATCAAATGCATCTGCACCAAACTCTGTAAAGATAATTGGCATGTTTAATTCTTTTTTTACGCTTTCAAAAGCATCTCCAAATGATTTGCCACGATACATATTTGTACCATAAATGTCAACATCTATACATTCTTCTGCTATGATATCTATAAAACCTAAATCTCCATTGCATATCGCAACAGGGTGAGAACCATCAATTGACTTTATTTTTTTTGCGGCTTTATTCATTAACCGATACATCGGTCTTCCTAATTTTTCTCCTTTAGCAGCTATTTCCTTTTCATCATTTGGAAAGTTTTCTGTTTCTGCACCTTCCCAAAAAAGCCCATAATTATTTTCATTTCCTAAAAGAAATAATAATAAACCTGGTGTGTTTTTATACGTTTGCGTCATTTCAGAAACTTCTTGAATCAATACTTTCTGTGCATCTAAATTGCTATAATCTGTTACAGGTACCCAATTACCATTTATAGAAAGGCCATATCTACCAAAAGAATGATTTAGCATCGTATAAATACCATACTTTTCATAGATATAAGTAATCCATTTTGGTTGAATACTCGTGTAGACACGAATTGTGTTTACGCCCATGTCTTTTAATAAGGACATTTCAGCATCTAAAGCGTTTTTAATAAAGTCTTCAGGTTGTTTCCATAAGCTATAAGAATAGTTTGTTCCAATGGGAAAATAATCCCAATTCATTCCATTAATCATAAAATCTTTTCCATTTACAACTAACTTCATTCCTTCTTCATTACTTGACACCGATACTTTATCTGTATGTGTACAAGAACTTAAAGAGAATAAAATAAAGGTTAATCGTAATAAAATATTTTTCATAATTTAGGTTTTAGAAGGTAACATCTAAAAATAGTATTTAGTTAAATTTCATGGCTCTAGCGAACACCAATAAGTGTTTTTTTTAGTAATTTATTAATTTTCCCTAATCAAATATTTAAAAAATGTAGTATATAAATACAAAAGACAACGTTAAATTCGACTCTACAAAACCTCTAAATAAAAAAAGGTCGAGTTAAAGTTTTAACACGACCTTTTTAATAACATCTTTTATTATTGAAAAACTTTTACATAATCTATTTCCATAGTATCCTCTGTGAAACCTGGATCGATATCTCCTCCTAAAGTACCACCCATTGCAATATTTAATATCATAAAGAAATCTGCATTAAATGGTAAAGTACTATCATTGGCCATTTCAAAAAAGTTAACATCATCTAAGTATATTTTTATTGAAGTATCTGACCATTCTACGGTATATAAATGAAAATCAGAGGAAGCATTTGCAACAGCAGTAGTTTCACCGTAGCTTGCATTAGCGTTTGCAGCCGTATTATACCAATGAACAGTTCCTAAAGTAATATCTTTGTTAGCACCTGTTTGTTCCATGATATCAATTTCGCCACAAAACGGCCAACTAACATCAGGAAAATTAGAACCTAACATCCAAATTGCTGGCCAAGTACCTGCTGATGCAGGTAATTTTGCTCTTACTTCAACCCTTCCATATGTAAATTTATACAACTCTTGAGATTTTAATCTCGCAGAGGTATAACCACCACTACCGTCAGATTTTGCTGTAATTTTTAAAGAACCACTTTCTACTTTTACATTTTCCGTACTGTTTGTATATGTTTGAGCTTCACCATTACCCCAACCTCCTGCACCTAGATCGTAGGTCCAATTTGCAGCATCCGGTGCACCATCAGTATTAAAATCATCTTCCCAAACTAAATCGTTATACGTGTAGCTAGCATCTTGTGTAGGCTTTGTAGATGTGAATTTATGATACCAAGCAAAACCATCTCCAGCTTCAATTATTCTCACAACTAATTCATCATCAGAAATAGAAATAATATCGTACTTACTAGAACCAACTAACCACCCCATAAAACCATTATCAGAAATATCAAAAGTAGTTCCTCTGTATGGTTCATTGTTATAAGATCCTTCTAAAGCAGCTTTTGATGTTGAGGGTCCAAAAGAAACTTGCTTTAGACCAAACATAGAAGTAGCAACCGTTTCGTCATGACATTGATCTCCTGCAACTCCTAAAGCTCCAGCATAAGTACCTGGGACAAATGCAGGACCTACCGTTTGTTCAAACGTAAGACCATCCGCTGTTCTTGTAAATACAAATTCATTATCGTACATACATGCTTTTTCAGCATCCCAAGCTGTAATACCATTCCACCATGCTTCATAAGCAAATTCTCCATTTCCATAATCATCTGTAACTGGTCCTAAACCTACATGTACATCTACATCTGCTTGCCAATACCACTTTTTGCTATCGCCAACATTAGCGCCACTTAAAAAGTTTTCAGCATTTACGTCAGAGAAAGAACTAAAAACTACTACATCTAATGATTTAGTAGATGAAATACCACCTTTACCATTTGCTTTTACAACAACGGTATAAGTATTTACTCCAACTTTAGAAAACCTTTTTGTATATATTCCTGAAGGTGAAGCTTCTGCAATTCCATTAAAATAGAATACATACGAAAGTGCATTATCTCCTATTGCTGTGAAATTTACGGTACCACTACCATCTCCATTTGCTAAAGCAGGGTCATTAACATCTTGACCAACTATTTCTGCAGTAATGACAATGTTAGATGGAGCTATTATTTCTCCAAATTGATAATCATTTTCTTGACAACCAGTAAAGGCAATCAACATAGAAAATAAGATTATATAAATATTTTTAAATTTTCTCATAATATATCTTGTTTTAATCTATTATTGCTTTAATAACTTATAAGTCCAAAAAACGCCTGCTCCTGCTTCAATAATGATTTCCATTTCAGTATTATTATTTGAAAGCGCAACATTGTAAACAATTGTATCTGGAGTATCTGCTGGATCGGATAATTCACCTGCATTATTTGCTTTAGGAATTCCTAAATAAGATCCTTTACCATTTAATGTTATCGTATTAGAAGTATCATCATAAACAAATGAAGCTGATGCAGAACCATCATGAGGTGCTACAGGTGTTCCACAAGCATCTGGTGTACCTTGCCAAGCTTCTAACCATGTTTCTGTACCTAAAATATTATTAAACGTTCCTCCTATATTAAACACGTATTCGTCATCATAAAAACAAGCTCTTTCTGCAACTTGCTCATCACTAATAGACCACCAATCTCCACTTCCTGAAGAAGGTCCAACTTTTAAGGAACCAGCTTCTGGTGCTATTTTCCATGTTCCATCAATAGGACTTGTAGTTAATGCTGTATCTTTTACTAATTTGTATGTCCAAAATACTCCAGACCCTGCTTCAATTATAACTTCCATTTCTGTATTGTTATTAGAGAGCGTAATGTCATAAGTTATTGAACTTGGAACTGCAACATTTGGTAATTCACCAGCATTGTTTGCTTTAGGTATCCCTAGATAAGTTCCAGAACCATTAAGAGTTACTTTATTGTTTGTATCATCATGTATAAATGTTCCAGAAACTAAACCATCATGAGGAGCTACAGGAGTTCCACAAGCATCAGGTGTTCCTTGCCAAGCTTCTAACCATGTATGTGAACCTAAAACATTTTTAAATGATCCATCTGCACCAAATAAAAATTCATCATCATAAAAACATGCTCTTTCTAAAACTTGCGCATCACTAATTGACCACCAATCTCCACTTCCTGAAGAAGGTCCAACTTTTAGAGAACCAGCTTCTGAAGCTACTTTCCAAGTACCTGTTAAAATTGAAGGTGCTGAAGGTGTTTTCCAGAAATATAAATTATCTATGAAAACAGAACCTGAACCTACAAATTTAAATTGTTTTATATCTGAAATTACCAAACCTTGATCTGTAAAATCTGATACTGGAATTTCAAAACTATTCCATTGATCTGCAACTAACTCTTTTGTAACGAAGAATTCACCAGATGTAGAACTAATTGGGAATATATCTATCGATGTTGCATCTGCAGTCCAGACATCAATATGTAATGTTTCCATTGCAGAAGCATCTTGTACGTTTGCCGAAAAGTCAATACCTTGATAATTTAAATTGCTATATTGTAACATAGCATCTCCATTTAAATCGAAAGCAGTATAAATTGTTTGCTGCCCCCAATTTGGGTTGTAATCTACTCCTGCTAGATCTGTATAAGATCCACTAAAAATAGAAATCACATCTAATTCACTCCTATTTGGAGGTGTAGCTGCAGAAGTTAAAGGTGCTAAAATAGCAGTAACTTCGAAATCTTCTGTGTATTCTGTCGTTTCAATAGCTCCTCCTTTTGCAATTACTTTTACAGAATAAGTTCCTGCATCTGTATATTGATACGAAATTGCATCTCCATTATTTGCAGTTAAAACAGGTTGAGTTACACCATCTTCACCTGAATAAAAATCATAACTTACCGCGAATTCTGCAGTAGCAAGAATGCTTACAAGCTTTGAAATTGCTAAATCATTTTCTAAGGTTACAACCAAATTTTTTGGAGCCTGAAAAGAAACTACAAGTTCTTGAGTAACTTCAGTTGTATCTCCTTTTAAGTTATAGGCTAATAATTTAACTGTATAGGTTCCTTCGGCATATGTGTGTTGTAAAAATTTACCATTTTCAATATTTTCTGGATCCTCTGTCGCATCACCAAAATAAATATCAAAAGAAGTTGCTCCATCTGCAATCGGTGTTATTGTTACTAACCCTGAATTATCTTGTGCAATATTGTAAACCGCAGAAACATTAACTGGTGCTGAAACGGTTTCTAGAAAGTCTAAATTTCTTTCATCTGTACAAGCATTTACTATAAAAAGTACAATTAATGCTTTATATATTATTTTTATTTTTTTCATATTCCTATGTATTAATAATTTTGATTTTGTGACCAATTTCCTTGTGAAAACTGAATTTCTTCTAAAGGAATCGGAAATACTTCATGCTTACCAGTTGTAAACCCTGATATATTTGCACCTCTTCCTGTTCTTACTAAGTCAAAAAAGTGATGACCCTCTCCAACTAATTCAACTCTACGCTCTTTATAAATTATAGCCGTTAAATTAGTACCAGTTGTAGTAATATTATTATCCGCATTACCAAAAGCCCTTTCTCTTACTCTGTTTAAATACATTTTAGCTTTCGCATCATCTGGACTTGAACTTCTGTTAAAAGCTTCTGCAGCCATTAATAATACATCTGCAAAACGAATTGCTCTGTAATTATTTGGATTCGTAAGGTTTAAATCTCCTGCAGCTTCTGTACTTCTTTTTCTTGGAATATACTTTCTATTAAAAAAACCAGTATGCTCATAACCTGTTGTATAACTTGCTCCTGTATCAGTTGCCCATGCTTCTATATCTAAAATAGCAACTTCTTTACGATTATCTCCAGTTTCAAACTGATCTACCATCTCTTGTGTTGGTACATTAAAGCTAAAACCTGAAGTAAATAAATCTCCGTCATAACCTCTTACACCTTGAAAACCAACTGCAACATTACCTTCACTACATTGTAAACAGCCAAAACCAGCTCCTTCAACATCTGTGTATTGTACTTCAAAGACCGAACCTGATCCATTTTCTCCTTGCGTCTCAAATATTTTATTATAATCAGATTCTAAACTATAAGAACCGTTATTAATTACACTTTCTAAAATAACTGCTGCTTCTGAAAATTTATCTTGATATAAATACACTTTTCCTAATAAAGCTTCAGCAGCACCTTTGGTAACTCTACCAACTTGCGGAGCTGTATATGCTAAATTTGATACTGCAACCTGTAAATCTGCTTCTATTAAAGCATACACATCTGCAACCGGTGATCTTGGAATTGTTTGCTCATCTCCAACAACAAAACGTCCTTCTGGTTTAATTGGTATTGCTCCGAACCACTTTACCAATTCGAAATTATAATACGCTCTTAAAAAACGAGCTTCGCCTATAATAACCTCTTTACCAGCAAAATCTGTCTTATCTTGAAACTCTATAATGTAAGCGGCTCTATTTACACCACCATACATAAAACTCCATAAACTCTGTAATTCTGAATTTACAGGAGTATGAATCATGTCATCTATTTGCTGATATCCTTGAACATCCGTAGCACTTTCACCACCACACAATGTGTTATTAGAAGCTATTTCTCCCATTAAAACATTGATAAATGTAGATTGTAAAGGATCATATGCTGCAACTAGTGCATTGTAATAATCTGTTTCTGAATTAAAAAAGGATTCAGAATCTTCTGCATACACCTTTGTATTGTCTAAATAATCATCAGAACAACCGTTTACGATAAATAAACTTGCAATGATGACAATAGTAATTGATATTTTTTTGTTTATATTTTTCATTACTTGCTTTTTTAAAATTCTACGTTTAATCCTAAAATAAATTGTCTTGCAGATGGATACGTTCCATAATCTATTCCTGCACCAATTGCTCCACCATTTATGGTTGGATCGTAACCAGAGTAATCTGTTATTGTAAATAGGTTATTTACACTA
>TARA_B110000046_G_scaffold36652_1_pt1 | contig 11350 bp, 2 predicted proteins | sample TARA_B110000046 | Tara Oceans TARA_B110000046 (sample SAMEA4397157) | marine metagenome | biome: Polar Biome; feature: [DCM] deep chlorophyll maximum layer (ENVO:01000326); material: water (ENVO:00002006), including particulate matter (ENVO:01000060) such as... | depth 40 m
CGGCCTATACTAGAACTAAAAAAATTTGTAATCCAACTCATATGTATGTTTTATAAACGTATACTCGAATATCTTAAGGTCGAAATCTTGACTTTAAATTTAAAGCAAAGCTAAAATATATCGAATAGCTAGCCAATAGGGGTTAACAGAGTTAAATTATTTGGAATTTATCTAAATAAGTAAAATGTGTGATCACTGTAATTTTCCTGATTCAGGAATTGGATGATGTGGAATTCCTACAGTAAACCTATGTATTTGTCACATTTATATTTTCAAACAAACCCAACTATTATGATAAAGATAAGTTTTACACTTTTTCCAATTTTAATACTCTCTAACATTTCTTCAAGCCAAAAATTAATATACAATATAATTAAATATTCACATTGCGAAAAGATCGCTACCAAAAACAGTTTGTCAAATAAAAACCAAATTGCTGAAAAATATTAGAAAGGAGTTAAACACAAAAAATGGGCAATGGATCTTAAGTTTACTAGTGCTACCGCAATATTTGGTGAAGGATTTTTGCTACTCTACGACTTAAATAAAATGATCAATATATCTACAAAAAATCCCATCCAACTTACGCTGAATGGGATTTTCAATTAATAATTGACACTCAATTGATTACTCAATCACAATCATCTTTTTGGTCTCACTGAAGTCTCCTGACTCTAGTGTATAGTAAAGTAATCCTGCTAGATTTAATTCATTCTTCGTAAGACTTATAGTGTTTATTCCTGCAGTATACTCACCATTTACTATTCGTATTATTTTTCCAGCTACATCTCTTATTGTCAATGTTGCTTTTCCAGCTTCCACTAAATGGAAACTAATCGCTGTCAACTCCTTGAATGGATTAGGCTCATTCTGCATTAACTTATTAGCCAATAATTCTGTGCCTCCATTTCTGGTTCCTAATTCTATCGTACTTATTTCAAGATCTGATCCTTGATATGCTTCCGGAGAAATTACTTTATCTGTTACTTTGATCATCTCACTGATATCTCCATCCTTCGTAGCTATTGCTTTGATTACGAATAGTTCATCTGAAGTAGATACTGCTGTATTAGTGTTCCAAGACATTGTGATTACATTTTCAGAGATCACTCCTACATTGCTTGCGCTTAGTTGAATTGCTCTACCCTCTATATCACTGAATGAAAGTCCGTCGAACTCAATTGTCGCTTGTAGCCCTGATACCGCTCTGAAGTCTGCACTGCTTACAGCTATTTCTACTTGCTCACCTGCAACTACTGCTCTATCTTCTATGTCTAGTATCATTGTAGATCCACTTCTTACTTCTGCAATGGCTCCAGCTACATTGTGCGCAGCATTTCCATTTACATCACCAACCTTAACCGCAATGAAATTTTCAGTATTAGCATCAATAGAAAGATTCTCGATTTCTCTTGTCTCATCCACTGGGAATGGCTGCATAGGATCAGGGAATACTTGAGTGTCGTCTACAAATCTCCATGAAGTGTTTGTCTCAAACTCCTCTTGGATACCTAGAATGACTTTACGTAATTCCACTACATCAATACTACTTACCTTATCATCCCTGTTGATATCAGCAGCTATTACTTTATAAGCGCTATTAAGGTCAGCAAATCCAACAATGTGTCTCTGGATCAGTACAAGATCTAATGTACTTACACCGTTCGTGTGATTATCATCTTTCAATACACCAATCTCATAATTAGCATTCTCTGGATTAGAGAGGAATGCATAATCACCATTATCATCCGTCATGACACTACGTGGATATTCTGCAATTGTTGCATCTAAAGTGACTAGTGCGTTACTTACTCCATTGTCATCCTCTGTAGCAGAACGCCCAACGATATTCATACCTTCGCATCCTTCACCACCTAGTGTAAGATTTACTACACAGAAATCATAATTGCCAGCTTCATCAAATACATACACCTTCACTTCTTGCAATCCACAAGTGCTAAATACTTGTGCGCTACTTCTAAGATCAGCGTCGTAGTTACTATCGTCATCTGGTAATGTCTCAGAGAATGTAAATCTTAGATTCTCTTGAGCAGTACAGTTATCAAATGCACCAAGATCGAAATCTATAGCCCATAATTCTACTTGACCATTCTCCATCGGAGATGAACTGATACTCACACAATATGGTGTAGGTGCTTTCTTATCCACAACCATAAATGTAGTCTCACAGCTATGGACATTTCCACAACCGTCGGTTACTTTCCATGTCACGATATGATTAAAGTCACTTGCTTCTATCTCCTCTGGTACTACTACTAATACATCTTCACCGCTCATCGTTGGAGCCAAGTATTTATCAACTACACCGTTGTTGTTCGAATCTGTATTAAAGTTAGTGTTAGTGGCTAAGAATGTACTATACTCATAATCTATTATACCATCTCCCCATGTATCAACAAATACTTGCCACTTCAACCAATCGCTTGCACAATCTCCATTGTCAATTGCATTATTAGTCAGCGTAAGGTTAGAGAGTACACAATTCTCATCTACTTCATACATACTAGGCATACAGTTTTGAAGCTCAGGAGCATCTCTATCTGTTATCTTAATATTCTGAATTCCGAAGTACTGTCCTTCTTGACCTCCAGTTTCATCATATAGACACCAATCTATTACAGTGAATGTTCTAATGATCTTGAAACATGCATCACTTGGTAATCCTGTTTCAGGATTTAACTCAAAGAAGAAAGTATCTATACTTTCAATATATCCAATGAAGTCGCATGGCCCAGCTGTCCACGTAGGTGGATCAAATGGAATATCATCAGCACAAGTAATTTGACCTGTCGGACTAGTAGGTAAGTCTCTCGGGTATCTTATAGAACTCTGATCAAACGGTGCATTCTGGTTTTCGATTGTAATACGCTGGCTACAAGTGACAGTGCTATTACTTTCTACTCCATATGTGGCTATTACGAATCCTATTCCACAAGCGTTAAGCTGAGGTGTGAAGGCTACAGTAAGTTGCTCATCACCACATAAACCAATTGCCACTGGTGTTCCAATAACTGCAGGATCAGTATAATCCATATCGCAATTGATCGTCACATCAGGAAGACAAGCTATAGATGGTACGTTCTTACCTTCTACTCTTACCTCTACCCACGTTTGATTGTAGTTGTCAGTTTCTCCTGGATCTAGTGTGTCACCATCACCATTGTTATCTACTACATCACCGTAGATACCTGTATCATTGGCGTCGTCCCATACTCTCATCTCTACTGGTACAATACCAAATTCTGATCCATCAGGAATATCCATACAACAGAACTTAACATATTCTCCACCATCTGGATCATAGTTACCTGCATTAGGATTAGGTGATCCATCTCCTGGATGACCATCAGCATTAAATGTATTGTTTCCACTAAAGTCGCATGCATCTTCTGTTCTTCTTATCTCAATTCTCACTCCATCGGAGCAACCATCGAAACTACCTTTGTCAACAGAACTTGCAAATAACTTAGCAACGCCATCAGCACCGTTATCAGTTGTCAAGTTGATCACAATATTCTGTCTAGCTACTGGCACTGGTGGAGCATTATCATACATATTGAGTGTAAATGATTGCTTCACTGAATTACCACATGCATCAGTCACTCTAGCTTGAATATTTGTCTGACCTTTAAGTGCATTATAAAGTACATCATCTATTACTTGTCCATATGATACATTCCAATCGACCGAGTATTCTGAGCAATCATCATCATGTACCACATCTGGTAGTACGAATGTACCGCTACAACCCCATGGATCAATATACCCTACCAAATCTTCAAGTTCAAATGTAGTAGGAGCATTTAGATCCGTCACTACAATATTCTGTATGTACTGTATAGGGTTTATACCTGGACTTAATGGTTGACATAAGTCTTGCAAGCTCCAATGTCTGAGGATAGAGTAGCCAGCTTCACAATTAACTATATCTAGTACTTCATCCCAGTATCCTAAAGATATAGTACAGTATGAGTCTCCATACAGTGACATTCCGTTGAGTGTTGGATAACCTGTAGAATCTGGCTCCGTCAATATAGGATTATCATCTACGTCAGCACAACTTAATGCATCTACTAGAGAAATATGATCTGGGAATACTACTAGAGATGGATCTACTGGTAATACAGTAATCTGCTGTTGGCAAGTAACTACATTCCCTTCATCATCAACGAGTTTCCATGTACGTATAATGTCCGCAACTGGATCACCACATGAACCATTATCAAAGATATCATCTAAGTAAGTAATGCTCACACCCAGCTCACATGTAATTATATTAAGTTCTCCTGTCAACAATTGTCCCACTTGTGGATGTCCAATAGGATATCTAGCTTCAGGATCTTGATTACAAGAAATTTCGATATCTGCTGGACACTCGATCTCAGGTATGAGTTTTTCTTCTACATTGATCTCACCCCAACAGCTATTACCACCGCCTAGGCAATCTGTAACAGATACTGTAAAGGTCTCACCTGCATCTGATATCTCGAAAATATTATCAACTATCTGTCCTGCAGCGTTAGTGATCTCTATACAGTAGTTATCATAACATCTGTAAGGACCTCCTTCTAATATCATATCTGCTGTAACTAATGCTGTACAGTCTACACCTAGTGAAAGATTGATACTATTATTACAAACTAGGTTATCTGAATCTGGGATATACTCCAGTACAGTAACTGTTCGATCACAAGTACTCAAGTTACCGTAAATATCCGTGGCTTTTGTAGTGATTACATTGATTCCAATCGGAATTGCTCCAATGTCTATAGGATCTCCGTTTGCATCACAGTATGTAATACTTTCAATTCCACAATTATCAGTTGCAACAATCGGTTCTGGTATTAATATAGTTGAACAATCACCAGGCTCTAAGCCTACTGTCAGATCATTACATCCAGAAACAAATACTGGAAGCTCATTATCAACTACTGTTACTGTAAATGTACATGAACCTTCGTTACCGGCTAGATCGATAAGAGTGTATGTAATAACTGTCACCCCTACTTCAAATGTTTGAGTATTAAGGAGACCTTCTTCATTTACAAATCCACTTATAGTCAAAATATCTATTGTCGTAGTAGTCGTAACACCCGTTACATCATTGGTAAACTCATACGTCGCTTCAATAGTACCTTCACAGCAATTATCATTGAAGACTGGATGTGTCCAAGTAAATTCAGCTGAACAAAGACCAGGATCGTTGAATAGAATAGTATCTCCTTGTGCAAAAGTCTCAAGATTAAGTATCTCTAACTCATAGTTGGTAATAGCACCTCCGTTAGGATCATCAGAGAAAATCTCTAATACCCAATCACCTGCCGATTCTTCACCGTAGAATGCTTTGAATGCATCCATTGGTTTGTACGACGCACCGTTACCGGCTGGACTACAACTCACGGACAACACACTACTAGTAGCACTATCATCTAAAGAAAGATCTATGTCCATTGTATTCTCACAAATGTTTTCGAATAGATGTATCTGAGTTCCTGTTGGTGATGTTAAGAATGCTGAAACAGAACCTGCATTAGGTATCGTTATCATCAGATCATTAACATTTACATCTCCAACCGTACCTGATCCTACAGCTACTGTCGACACAGTACAGAAGTCTAGCGAGATAGGTATGTCCATCTGTACAAAACTTAATGTATCATGCATAGCACACTCTGGAGCTTGTACATCTAACACTGTTACTGTAAAGCTACATGATGAAGAACTTGGAGCTTCACTCTGAAGAGCGACGCTTGTTCCGTTAGCCGTGAATACTGGAAGCTCTGAATTATATGCTCCGTAACTACCTAGCATACATGGATTAACTATTCTCCAATCACTATCATCATCATTATCTACTGGATCTATTCTTACGATTTGATCACCGTCCAAGTCTCCGTCGTTGATTGTTATTTCATCTATAACTCTTTCTAAGAACTCGAAGCTATAAGTAGCTTCTGCACCACTAGCTATAGCTGTAGGGAAGTCGTATCTAAATACATCTCCTACACCTAAGAAAGTGCCATTAGGTATCACTAGTGTATCGGCCATTCCTGACGCATCAGTTCTGATCAACATACCACATGTAATATCCATAATCGCTGGGCCCATATTAGAAATCTCCATTCCTGATACTGTACCATCTTGTATTACTTCTGTGATCAGTACTATTGGTTGGTCATACACAGTATAGGTTACTGTATTTATACCCCCTGGGAATACTGAACCACTAGCATCTTCGATTCCTTCTAATATGATCACTCCATTTTGATCAGCCACAGTATACGTAACCGCAAGGTGATCTGGACAATTGTCATCTACCTCTGGTGCTATATCATCTACCACTGCGCTACACTTATCGAAATCATTTACTGTCTCTACATCTTCTGGACAAGAAATCACTGGTGGTGCATGGAAATCAATTACTATGATTTTTATTTCACAAATCGTTTCATTATCACAAGAATCGATTGCTGTAAATTCTAAGACCGTAAGTCCTACTGGGAATAAATCTCCTGAACTTAAACCCGTATCATCTGTCTGGAACACATCCGGAATTCCACAATTATCTGTAGCAATTGGATATGAGAAATTCACAAATGCACTACACCATCCTAGAGGTGCATCTACAATTACTGGTGGTCTTGGACAATTTGTAAATACTGGAGGAGTACTATCTCCTGTACTATATGTAAGTACTACAACACTTGCGTTTCCACAATCATCTGTAGCCGTAAATGTTACTTCAATACTTTGACTGTCATTACATCCACCTACAAAATTAGCTACGTCGTAATCATTAGACCATATCACGCTACTACATTCATCCGTAGCAGTAGCACCACCTTGGTTCTCTAAGAATGAGAGTAATTCAGCATCATTGTTAGCGTTACTAGCATCACATTCTCCTGAGACATCCATACCTCCTACTATAATAGGTGGAGTAATATCTTGTATTAAGAATGTCGCTGTATCTATAAGCTCATTACCCGATCCATCAGTAGCTGTGAAAGTATATACACTCGTACTTGTAAAGTCACACTGATTATTCTGAAAAATGAGGTTGTATGTCTGCTCGATAGGTTCGCCACAGTTATCTATTACAGTCATGCCCGCATTATCTGCTAACCATGCTTGGAATGCTTCATCATTACCTGTACCGTCACAATCTACAGTCATATCCATAGCCACTGTTATGAACAGTGGTGGCAATGTATCTAATACTGTCACTGAAGCCACACATGAATCACTGATACCCAGTGCATCTGTAGCAACGAGTATTACATTATTCAATCCAATATCATCACAATCGAAATCAGATTGATCTATCGTCAAGTCCCAACTTCCACAGTTATCATAACTACCCCCATCTACATCATCTTCTGTAATAGTCACTGTACCACTCTGATCTAGATAGGCTACAAAATCTTTACAGACTGCATCTGCAGATTGTGTATCTACTACGGTAATCATAAACGTACATATAGTCTCATTACCTGATCCATCCGTAGCAACAAACACTACAGTATATGTACCAACTGCAAGTTCGCTTCCAGATACTGGTCCTTCCGTTTGTATTATTGATTCTATCTCACAATTGTCTGTAGCAAATGGTGTAGTATAATTTACAAATGCTGTACAGTTATCTACATCATTACCTTCTACAATCATATTCTCTGGACAGATTATAAACTCTGGACTTTCATCGTCTGTCACTGTTATGTTCTGTGCACATACACTACTATTACCAGCTGCATCCCATAGATAATATTCTACTTCGCTGGTACCTAATGGAAATTCCATCATAGATGATTCAAGTAAGATCCCTTGAGTTGTACTTGACAATACCTCTCCTGATCCATCAGGGTAAGTTACAGCAATAATACCTAATGTAATTGCACAATTATCTGAAGCACCGCCATTAAACCCTACAAATGATTGAGCACTACAATCACCTAGACCGTCTATGCTACTTCCTATAGTCAAATCATCTGGACAAGTAAACTCTGGAGATTCATTATCTGTAATAGTAACCGTAAATGAACAAGAACTTGTATTTCCTGAATCATCCGTAGCTACGAATGTGTTTGTTGTTACTCCCACTGGGAATGCACTTCCTGATGGAAGACCGGCAGTTTGAGTGATAGCCACTGGTACTACAGTACAATTATCCGTTGCTGTAACTGGTAGCCATGTAACCACCGCACCACATTCTCCTGCATCATTAACACCTGCAATATCTCCTGGACATGTAATCACTGGATCTTCATTATCCTCTACAACTACATCAAAACAACACATTGATACTTGCATACCGTTTGCATCTTCTGTAATCGTATAACATACTGTAGTTGTTCCTAAATTAAATACTGTTCCTTCTGCTGAGCCCATTCCCGCAACAACTGTAGTTGCTCCACTGATATCGTGAGTCAAGGTAAATGGACAGTTATCCGTTGTAATAGATGGTGCTACTTGTGCATCTGAGTTCCAAGTACATACACCTAGATCTGTTGATACTACCACTAAATTACTCGGACATGCTACAATAGGATCTTGACTATCAGTCACGGTAACTACAAAGCTACATCCTACTGTTAATCCTGCTCCATCTGTGGCCAAATACGTAACCGTATATACTCCTACTGGCCATACTGTGCCTTGTGCAGGTCCTGCATCCGTTCTTACATTAGATACTATACTACAATTGTCTCCTGCGATAGGATCTGCCCATGTTACAGCTCCTCCACATAGGTCTACGCTGTTAGACACCTCAAAGTCAACTGGACAATATGCAAATGTCGGATCTTCGTCATCAGTTACTGTTACTGTGAAGCTACATGTCACTGTGTTACCAGATAGGTCTTCTGCGAAGTAATCTACTGTTGTTACTCCTAGATCGAAATTTCTGTTAGCGTCTAATATAGAAGAAGTTGTAGATCCTACATTTGGATTAACTGGTCCTTCGATAGATCCGTCTGGATTCGTATAAGTAACTGTGTAGGCTACCACACCGCAATTGTCTGAAGTTGTTGTAGGATGTGTCCAAGTATAGTTAGCTTGACAGTCTCCAATTCCTCCAACGCTTGTTAATGCTACATTATTAGTAGGACATGCGATCATTATTGGATCTTCTATATCTGTTATTACTACTTCGAAGCTACAAGATGCCGTATTACCTGAATCATCTGTTGCTACAAATGTATTTGTAGTCGTTCCTACTGGGAATAACGATCCACTTGGCAACCCTTCAGTCTGCGCTAATGTCACAATCACAGAATAAGTGATAATAATTTGACCATTTCCAACATTACCAACAGAATTGACTTGATTACTTCCTCCATTGTAAGAACCTGCTCCTGCTCCATAAGATTGAAGACAAGTAATACCATGGCCACCACCAGCACCGCCATTGTAGCCACCGCCACCGCCGCCAAGCCGTGAGCCACCACCACCGCCACCAAAGCCACCGTTAGCTGTAAATGTAACTGTCGGTACACAATTCTCTGGTCCTGCTATCCCTCCTGTGCCACCATTTTCTGGACTCATACCTCCTGTTGCAAGAAGAGTAGGTAAGGAGCAATTTTGACCATCTTGGCCATTACTGACTATTCCTGCTCCTGCTCCTGAAGTACCAGGATCTATTGTAGAACTAGTTCCTCCAGAACCACCTGTTCCTGACATTCCGTCTCCTAGTGGAGGTACTCCTCCCATTGTCGTAATACTTGCATCAATTCCTGATGCATTAATTTTATTCTCTGCGCATCCTACACCACCACCACCACCGGCAACAATTATTGTATTTGCTAATGTGAAATCTACAGCTCCAGTTGTCCCAATAGCCACAAAGCTACCGCCACCGCCGCCGCCAAATTCTGTTCCTTGAGACATTCCTTGTTGACCTACGAGTAATTGTAATGTCTGACCTGGCGTCACAACAAAATCTCCCTGCATGATTGCTCCTCGTCCTCCACTCGTTCCGCCCCCTCTTGCGCCCATAGCTTCAATCGATATTTCTGTAACGCCTGCTGGTACTTCCCATGATTCTATAGCACCCGTATACACAAATGTCTCTGAACCTATAAAAATTGGTAAGGGACAATTATCTTCTATCACTGGATCAGCATAGGTTACCACTGCTCCACATACTCCTACTTCATTATCCAAAGCAATATTTGCTGGACATGTGATTATCGGAACTTCTAAATCTTCACCCGGACCACATTGGGCGTTGATATTGCCAATCGATAAAAGCAAGACTAAGGTTCCTGCTGTAAATTGTAAAAATCTATTACTTGAATTAGTCGACAATAAAAAAGTAGAGAATAGAAAAGATGGTTTATTTAAAATATTTCTCATGGGTATAATTTTAAAAATGTACAAGGTTTAAAATTGGTAATCGGGGTACTAAAAAAATTGATGTCAAGTTGACAGTTAATGCAATATCTATAATAACCCTCAGTCTGAAGAACTGAATGCTCAAATATGTATATTGTAAAAATGAAAGGTTGAATTCTGCAGTTTTTCTGTAAAAAATGGTGAGCAGAAATAACTCTTCAGACCAAAAGAGTTGATCGAAAAATAAATAAACTCTTTAAACGAGTCCACAATTGAAATAATACTCATTAGGTTGGTTGTAATCACTAGTTCTAATTGGTAGTTTTCAGGAAGTCTTTTCACAAAACTTATGCCTGATCGGGTTCAGAATAAAATTCAAATGTAAAAAATTATTGTTGCCATCTCACGAAAAGGCTTGAATATTATTCTGCATATATTGCACAAAGTAATGTTGTGTGATGTTTGTCCGACTTTTTTAATTGATAGTCAATCGACTATATATTATTAATTACTTTCTATAGAAATATATATATATATACGTCCTATTTAAAGTTGAGTAGGCTCTAATCTCGAAAATGAAACCAATAAAAAGATGTAAAAGCCTTCAATATTTATCCAAATCCTACATTTGATGCAATCAAAATACAATTAGATGAGGAAGAAACAAACTTTACCAAACTAGTTAATCAATTTTGGCCAAAATATAGTTGTTCAGTCAATAATTACAACATATAATATTGCAATAATTGATATGCGACATTAATTTACAATATTTCTATTAGTCGTCTCCATTGATTTTTTGAATCTCTGATTTAGATCAATATAGCGACAAAAAATCCCATCCAACTTTCGCTGAACAGGATATTGTATTTGGTATTTTAGTCTATATAGAACTTACAATAATTGCACATGTTACAAAGTGCTACTTGGTAAATAACATTTCTCTATACTTAACCATCGGCCAAATCTCATCATCAACCATCATTTCTAATGCATC
>TARA_B110000046_G_scaffold185903_1_pt1 | contig 11324 bp, 9 predicted proteins | sample TARA_B110000046 | Tara Oceans TARA_B110000046 (sample SAMEA4397157) | marine metagenome | biome: Polar Biome; feature: [DCM] deep chlorophyll maximum layer (ENVO:01000326); material: water (ENVO:00002006), including particulate matter (ENVO:01000060) such as... | depth 40 m
TTAACGCCGGATGTGACCGGTGGTATCGCGCGCTTTAAACCGATTCGCTTGGATCTACTGGCCCGCGACGCTGTATGCGCCGCTAATGCCCGCGCCGCTAATGCCAGTACCCTAAGTCAGGCGACAGAACAGGCAGCTATTACCACTGATATCCGACAGATCAAGGTATTACTTAAACAAGCTGATGGCGCCATGACTAAGGCGCTCAACGATGGTGATTTGAGCGCTGAGGATGCCAGTATGATAAGCAATCTGCTGAAACAAAGTAGCAGTAATTTGACGCCGCTTGGTTTAACAGAATCGGTTGGTCATCTGGCTAAGGCGTGTGTGGCTTTTGACTTGTAGATAGTGATATCTATATCGAGAGCCACTTAGAGTAAAAACAGGTCATCGTTCGTTTTATTAATGTAACAAAGAATGTAACAAAAACGGGTTTTTAAACGCATTAACCCTATATTAATCAACGGCTTATAGGCTAATTCCGGTCCCCGCCGCCGCCACTAAATAAGTGATCTAGAAAACACTTCGCAAAACCAAGTACCTAGTAAATACCCATTCAGGCCAGTATATCGGGTTATTTACGGGCCTTTGAAGAAGGCTTGCATAATCACCCTCATTACACCTTCTTTAGCATTAGCCGAAGAGCAGTTGATGTTGATTCTCTTCGCGGCAGTACCTCCTCAAACGATGAGTACTGTCCTATCGCCTGAGTACTCATCAGTTATACCTCGAAGACGGCAGCCAGGGCGAATTGTTGAGTGATGATCAACTGTTTCTTCGGCAGTTGGTACGTCAGTTCTTTCCAATTGGTATCAACACTATTATGCGTTTTAGTGCGCTAAACCAACCCACATGGGACAACACAGAAACCTACACTATCGACGTGCAGCACCTGGCCAAAATCTGAGCATTGAGTAACTTGAGGGTAGGCTTGTAAGGCCCTTTAGCGAGCAGATGCAGGGCAGACTTGGTCTAATTATTTAAGAGATATTAACTTAAGGGATATCTCTCACGCCGTTGACAGAAAGTAATGACACCGGTATCATAAATATACCAGACACCCCCAATTCTGTCGCACCGAAAACTGAGAGAATCGTAGATTAATGATTAGGTACTTCAAAATAGCTGTCCGACAATTTCTCGCATTTGTTTACATGTTGGGTGCCTGCGGAACTGCTCTTGGAGCCGATGATCTAATCCTCAGAGCAGCGGAGACCCATCCTAGTGACTACCCGACGGCATTGGCACTAAAGTATATGGGGACACTCCTCGAACAATGGTCAGATGGTAACCTAGGGATTAAGCTCTACACTGGTGGTCAATTGGGGGAGGAGAAAGACACTCTAGAAATAACTATCTTTGGAGGCATTGATTTAAACCGCATCAACATGGCACCACTGAACTCCATAGCGCCAGAAACCAGCTTGCTGGGATTACCCTTTTTATTCCGATCGACCTCTCATATGCGTGCAGTAGTGGATGGCCCTATTGGTGACGAGATTTTAGCCTCTCTTGAGCCCTATGGTCTTATTGGATTAGCTTACTACGATTCGGGTGCACGCAGCTTTTATAACAATCAACGTGCAATTGGGACGCCAGCAGACTTGAAAGGATTAAAAATCCGCGTTCAAAATTCTGCGCTGTCAGTGGCAATGGTCGAAGCGCTCGGGGCAAATCCAACGCCGATGGGGTTTGGGCAGGTCTATGAGTCTCTTTTGTTAGGTACCATTGATGGTAGTGAAAATAATTGGCCCTCTTACGAATCTACCGGACATTACGAGGCGGCGGCACATTACACATTAACAAGGCACACTATGATGCCTGAGGTGTTGGTGATGTCTAAGCATCGCTGGCAGAAATTATCGTTACAGCAGAAAAATTTTATTCGCCGAGCAGCAAAAGCGTCTGTTCCCTATATGCGTGAGGAGTGGGATAAGCGCGTTGCTTTATCACAAGAAAAAGTACTAAGCGCTGGGGTAAAGGTCATTGAAAATCCAGATCTATCACTGTTTACTGATGCGATGGCACCTGTTTACAAAAAGTTTGTTACTACAGAAAAAATGCATGGCTTGCTAAAGCGGATTCAGGCAACCCAGGATACTCCGGTATTATGAAAGCAATATTCGCCCAGCTCACCCAACAGCTTGCCCGCATAGCTATTGTTATTTCAACCGCTGGACTGGTGTTAATGACTTTAATTATTGGCTGGCAGGTATTTGCGCGTTATGTACTTAATGCCAGTCCTGCTTGGTCAGAATCTGCTGCGTTACTGTTGATGCTGTATTACATCATGCTTGCAGCGGCGGTGGGGGTCTATGAAAACTTCCATCTAGGTTTAAAAGTTGTTTTGGACGCTGTCCCAACTCATATAAGGACCCGGCTAGAAGTAATCAATAATTCACTGGTTATAATTTTTGGCATTGCGATGTTGGTCAATGGCAGTCGCCTCGCTTTATTTACTGTCGAGCATATTATGCCAGCGTTGAATATTTCTCGGTCCTTTGCTTATTGGCCTTTTGCGGCCGCTGGTTTATTCATCAGTATTTTTGCGCTGGAAAGGCTGATCCTTGCTATTACGTCTGAGAATTCAATTAATCCACCGAAAAATACTGAAGCCGTTAAGAGATAAACTATGGATCTACTAATACTCTTTGGGGCTCTGATAATCCTTCTTACGATCGGTGTTCCGGTTGCTTTTTCTCTTGGCTTAGCGTCCTTAGCCACTATGGTATATCTCGATATTCCCTTAGTGGTTGCCTTTCAACGGATGGCCGCAGGAATGAATGTATTTGCTCTGATGGCGATTCCGTTCTTTATCTATGCTGGCGAGCTTATGAATCAATCCGGGATTGCTGAGCGTCTGGTTAAATTTGCACACTCACTTTTAGCCAGGGTTAGAGGGGGGTTGGGCCTAGTTAACGTCAGCTCTAGCATGATGTTTGGCGCTATATCTGGTTCTGCGGTGGCCAGTGCTTCGGCGATGGGCTCAACATTAATACCTATGATGAAAAAACAGGGGTATGACGCAGATTATGCGGTTAATGTAACCGCTACAGCAGCCACGACGGGCCTTTTGATTCCGCCGTCCCACAATATGATTATCTACGCTATTTCAGCCGGCGGTGGCCTATCAATAGGATCACTATTTTTAGCGGGTATAGTGCCGGGGATCCTCTTGGGTCTAGGGCTGATGTTAGTCACTTACCTAGTTGCAGTGAAAAGAGGCTATCCCAGCGGTACATTCCCCGGCTGGAGCCAGGTACTCCGGCATTTTATTGGTGCCTTGCCCGGGCTATTTACGGTATTTATTATTCTAGGCGGGATTTTGTCCGGCGTTTTCACTGCTACCGAATCTTCAGCTATCGCGGTTATCTATACAGTCATTGTGGCAGTCTTTGTTTACCGCTCTCTCAATTGGAAGGGCTTCGTTACTGCAAGTATTAATGCGGTCAAAACCACGGCTATGATACTTTTAATTATTGGCGCCGCGGGGTCTTTTGGATGGTTGCTAGCTGTGATGGAAGTGCCGGTTCAGCTATCTACAGCACTACTGACAATTTCAGAAAACCCACTCATCATGTTACTGATCGTTAATTTAATACTTCTGATGTTGGGCACCTTTATGGATATGTCCCCTCTTATAGTGATTACCACGCCTATTTTTCTTCCTGTTATGGTGGGGATTGGCATGGATCCCGTGCAATTTGGCATCATGCTTATTCTTAACCTAGGTCTAGGCTTGGTCACTCCACCCGTGGGTACCGTCCTCTTTGTAACCTGCGCGGTGGGGGGCATTCGTATTGAGGATACTCTGCGGTCTATCTGGCCTTTCTATCTGGTATTTATTGCCGTTCTAGCCCTGGTAACTTACCTACCAAGTACGACATTATTTTTACCTAGTCTGTTCAATTAGTCGCTATTGAGATAAATATTGATGCAACAACTCACTGCCAAAAATCTTAAACAACTGATTGATAATCCGGAAAATCACAGCCCATCTATAGATGGCGTGCCGTATGACAGAAACACTATTCAACCCAGTGTCGTCCATTTTGGCGTAGGCAATTTTCATCGCTGCCATCAGGCTGTGTACATGGACAGCCTACTCCGACAAGGTTCTGATAGCTGGGGCATGATTGGCGTTTCAATGCGCTCCGCCAACACAAGGGATGTGCTTAAACCACAGGATTTTCTCTACACACAGGTTACGTTAGGTGGTCAAGCAAGCTTTAGAATCATAGGGTCAATTTTAGACATCCTAGTAGCACCAGAAGATCCAGGTGCTGTCGTAAAGCTTGTCGCTGAAAAAAGTACAAAATTAGTGACCACCACGATCACTGAGAAAGGATATTGCCTGTCTTCTGGGAATATCGATCATAGTCACACTGATATATCTGCAGACAAAGCTAGTCTGGATAAACCTAAGACGATTTATGGCTATTTGGCGGCGGGTATAATACTACGCAGTGTTAGTGACGCCGGGCCTCTGAGCATTGTCTGCTGCGACAATATCGAGGCGGGTGGGCAGAAACTGCGTGCCGGTGTATATGCGCTGTTAAAAATACAGGCGCCACATCTTGAGGGTTGGGCTGATAAGAATATAAGCTTTGCCTCTTCAATGGTGGATAGAGTTGCCCCGGCCACTGATGACGCATTGAAGGCCCTAGTTGACGCAACGCTCAATATAAAGGACGCATGGCCGGTATCTGCAGAACCCTTTAGCCAATGGGTAATTGAAGACAAATTTTCCGGTCCCAAGCCTCCCTTGGATAAAGTGGGCGTGATATTTACTGACGATATTATTAAGTATCAACAAATGAAGCTGCGGTTTCTTAATGCTTCACATTCCATCATAGCTGTATTGGCCTATTTAACCGGTCATAAAAATATTCATGACGCTCTGGAGCATCCTCCTATTCTTGAATTTGTAGTGAGGGTGCTACGGGAAACTATCTTGCCCGTAACCGATATACCCGAGGGTTGTGAAGGTAGCGATTATATTATCGACGTCATTAAACGCTTTCAAAATAGTGCCTTGCCATACTCTGCACAGCAAGTTAACACTGATAGCTCTCAAAAGATAAATCTTCGTTGGTTTTCAACTATTGATGATGCTTTGATAAAGAATACTGACACGAGGTTAATGAGTTTTATAGTTGCCGCCTGGGTTATTTATATTGAAAAAGCGTTAGAAGATGACTCCCTCACCGATCCATTGCAGGCTGAACTTTTTAAGATACACCAAAATAGTAGCACAAATATTGGACAATTTTTAAAGGCTATTGGCGCTGATAAATTCAGTTTTATGGGCTGCTCTAGCTTTATGGCAGCGGTCACTCGTGCCTATGAAGCACTGTCAGATAACGATGTTAGTGTCGCAATAACTGGCGTGTTAAATGAAACTGAATTACCTAGCAAGTCTAGTGAGGATTCGTACTATGCGTGAATCATGGAGATGGTTTGGCCCAAATGATCCCGTTACTATTTCTGATATAAGGCAGACAGGCGCGACTGATATTGTTAGCGCACTACACCATGTGCCAATCGGGGAGATCTGGGAAATTGATGATATACGTAAATATCAGAATATAATTGAATCGGGAAATAAAAAACAAAGCCCTCTAACGTGGTCTGTCGTTGAAAGTATTCCAGTGCATGAAGACATTAAGTTAGGGCGAGATGGATGTCAGGCCAGCATTGATAATTGGATAACATCGATGGAAAATCTCGCTGCATGTGGCATTAAAACCATCTGTTACAACTTTATGCCGGTCATTGACTGGACCCGCACTGACCTTGCTTATAAATTAAAGACAGGCGCCTATGCATTGCGCTTCGATCAAACAAAATTTGCCGCATTCGATTTATTTATTTTACAAAGACCTGACTCTGATGCTGACTACACAGAGGCCGAAATTCACGAGGCTCGAGAGGCCTATCAACAGATGTCGTCAGAGGAGTGTGCGCAGTTAACTGACAATATTATCTCAGGACTACCCGGTAAAATGACGGGTAGTTATAGCCTTGATGATTTCAAAAACGCGCTGGCGCAATACCGCCATATTGGCCACGCAGAACTCAGGGGCAACCTCGATAGATTTCTCTCTTGTGTATTACCAACGGCCGAGAAACTGGGTGTGAAACTCGCGATTCATCCGGACGATCCTCCAAGAGATATGTTTGGGTTGCCGCGAATTATCTGTACTGCCGATGATCTCGATAGATTATTCACTCGACAACCGAGTTCCGCCAACGGGATTACGCTCTGCGTTGGGACCTACGGAAGTCGGCCAGATAATGACTTACCTGCTATGGCGCGTCGATTTGGATCCCGAATCAATTTCGCACATTTGCGTGGCGTTAGTCGCGATAAAAATGAGCAACGCTCTTTTCATGAAGCCAATCATTTAGACAGCGATATTGATATGGTTAGCGTAATCCGCGAGCTACTCACTGAAGAGCATAAGCGCGAGGGGCTTGGCCAACACACTCAAAACGAGATCTTTATTCGGCCTGATCATGGCCACCAGATGATGGATGACATAGGCAAAACTGTGAATCCCGGCTATTCGGGTATTGGTCGACTCAAGGGTCTTGCCGAAGTACGTGGTGTGATCCGAGCTCTCTCTACACAGATTCAATCAGGTAGCTAGATAGACAGTCAGATACCTAGACGTAGATTATCGGGTTGCTGCTACACGATTGACGATTGTATTAACGATAGGGGTTAGCAGCACTATCACTGTCACTATCATTATGGTGGCTGTGATCGGGCGCTGCCAAAGAAAATCGTAGCTACCGTCCCATATTAGTAATGCTCTGCGCAAATTGTCTTCAAGCATACCCCCAAGGATAAAACCAAGAAGCATGGGCGCAAGAGGGTAATCCAAGATCCGAAAAGCCAATGCAACGACGCCTATCACCAGCATAATTGACAGCTCGGCGGTATTAAAGGAGACCAAATACACACCCATTAGCGAAAGGAACAAAATAATAGGTGTTAAAAACTGACGAGGTACTTGCAATATTTTGGCTATATAGGGAATCAAAGGCAGGTTGAGTATCAGTAGCACAATATTGCCAAGATACATTGAAACAATAACCGACCAAAAGACTGCCGGATTATCAATAAAAAGTCTCGGTCCCGGTTGGACGCCATAAGATAATAGTGCACCAAGCATGATTGCAGTAGTGGCAGACCCAGGAATCCCTAACGTTAAAAGTGGTACAAATGAGCCGGTCGATGCAGCATTATTTGCGGTTTCAGGTGCGGCCAATCCGATAGGGCTACCTTTGCCAAATCGTTTCTTTTGCTCTTGCGATGCGAGGTTACGCTCCATTCCGTAGCCTAAAAATGACGCAATTGTCGCGCCGGCACCCGGTAACACCCCAACTAAAAAACCTAACACAGACGATCGTCCAACGGGCATTGCAATTTCTTTTATCTCGTCTCGACTTAGCTTAAGCGACTTAAAGTTAACGTTAGCCATTTCCTTAGATTCACTGTCGTTTGATTTAGACCTCCCCTTTAAAATCATAGACAGGGCCTCGGCAAGCGCAAATGTGGCCATCGACAACAAGAGAAAACTGATGCCATCTGATAACTCGGGATTACCAAAGGTGAGTCGTTGAGCACCCGACGGATCTTCTCCCACGGTTGCAAGCATTAATCCCACCAATGTCATTAAAACGGCCTTTAATACCTGACCTTTTCCAGAAAAGGCTGCAACTGCAGTGCAACCAAAGACCATCAAAGCAAAGTATTCTGACGATTGAAAGCTGAGGCTAACGCTGGCAAGAAAAGGAACGCATAGCAATAAGAGTATGGCGCCGATAGTGCCGCCAGCAAACGAACTATAGGCTGCTATGGCGAGGGCCTTGCCGGCATTACCACTCTGCGCCATGGGGTATCCATCAAATGCCGTTGCGACGGCTCCCGAAACACCCGGAGCATTAATGAGAATCGCAGAGGTAGAGCCGCCAAATACGGCGCCATAGTAGACGCCAGATATCAGTATTAAACCTGAGGCCGGATCTAAGCCGTAGGTGACTGGAATCATCAGTGCGATAGCAGATACAGGGCCCAGTCCAGGTAACATACCAATAAATGTTCCGGCAAAACAACCGGCGAGAACCATCAACAAATTGATGGGGGTAAAGGCTGTTTGTAATCCAATTAAAATCCCATCTATCATGCTAGCTCACAAACACTCGATAAAGAGTGCCTCCATCAAGGTATAAACCAAAAACGTGAGTCAATAGTAGCCACAAGAACAATACTAGGCCCAGTGACACTGAAATACTGACTAGAAGCCTACGCTCTCCCAAGAGAACGAATGCTGACTGCAAGAACAGTGCACTTGCCAGCACAAAGCCCAGATAACTAAATAGCATGACATAAGCAGCCATCAGTAGGATTAAAGCCAGTACTGGTTTCCAGTCATAGTCACGTGCGCCCTTCGAAATAGACTGCCCTTCAGACTGGAAAAAGGAAATAAACAATAACAATAATGAAATGACAAGCGCACATGAACCCAAGAAGATGGGCAATGTTTTTGAAGTGAACCCAATCTCAGCATCGAATGAATCCACTGGAATAGACAGTGAACTGCGCAGATAAAAAAGTGAGAAAGCCAAGATAAGGAAGGCGCCTACGCGGTCTTTGTTATCAAAGAAATTTGTCATTTATTGAGTAATCCTAATTCATCCAAAAGTATTGAAAGCTCCACCTCTTGTTCGCTAAGAAAATCATTGAAGTTATTACCGCTCAAATATAAGTGAGACCAACCACGATCAGCGCGCAGTTGCTGCCATCTTTCGAGCGCTAATAATTCTTCGATTAACTGCCCATAATCCTTTACATTTTTTTGACTAACACCAGGTGGCGCAAAAAAGCCTCGCCAATTGGCAAACACTGCATCGACATTTTGCTCTTTTAACGTGGGTACATTTGGAAATAGCGGTAATCTTTTAGGAGCAGTAATAGCGAGAATACGAACTTCCCCCTGCTCAGCTAATGCGACCGCTTCACTGAGGCCTGTAGAGAGTAGTTGGCATTCGCCCGACAATAAACCCACCATGGCCTGCCCACCAGCATTGTAGGGAATATATTTGAGACGGCTAATATCTAGATTCGATTTAGAAAAGGCTAGGGCAGCAACAACATGATCCGTGCTACCTCGTGATGAGCCGCCAGCAATATTGACTCGACGATAATCTTTAAGATAATCATCAATAACATCCTGCCATACGACATAGGGTGAATCGATACGAACAACAAAGGCACCATAGTCAGCGATCACACTGGCTATTGGCGTCAAGTCACGATGGCTGTAGGGGAATTTATTAAGCAGTGAACGAAGGATGAACGATGATGAATTAACCATCAGAGTATTGGTCTGTCTTGGCGCAGTCTCAATCAGGTGCGCAATCGCGCGACTGCCACCGCCGCCAGATAGGTTCTCGTATGAGGCCGTTTCAATAATACCCGAACGGGACAATGACTCGCCGACCGCCCGCGCAGTCATGTCCCAGCCGCCTCCGGCACCGCCAGGAATTAAAAAGTGAACTCGATCTTTGCCATAAGCGATACCACAGACGCTTAGGCTTAACAGTGCAATGCATACTAAATGTGAACGTTTGACTCTGATCATTTCGGCACCAATGGGTGTATACGATGTTCATAGACAGACTGTAGTAAATCGAGTTTTTCTTGCCACACATCGAGTTTGACCTTCGGCTCATCACCGAACATCATCCAAGGTACTTTACCGGCAGCTACCGACGGCCAATCTGGTAAGCCGATACTATTGGGAGTACCGGTTTTTACGAGGTTGACCATGTACTGACGCATATTATTAATGATCGGAATACCTTTATCGCGGAAGAGTGGACGTTTTTGCCACGAATGCGGTGCGCCCCGCCAATGCTCGCGTTCGGATGGAGGGATATAACTCAGCATATAAAGGTAGCCCGGCTGATTAACTCGATTCATTTGTTGCGTTGTGTACCGAGAGGGCAAGACATAGCGTAGGTCACCAAAGAGCTGCTTTACTTCAGGCGCATATGTCGCTTTTTCAATTTCATACAGCGCTCGCACTGCATCGGCATAGGGTTCAGTGCTAGCTAATAAAGTGTCAGGGGAGAGGCCCATCTCCGCTTTATAGCTGCTACCGTCATAAGTACTGCCTCCGCTCATATAGGGAACTGAGTGCTGTTTGCCTTGACGAAATAAAATGCCTGGTTCTTCGGGCAAGGTAATGCCATCGACAATAGGGTAATGAAGCCCGTCATTTGCATTGACCAGCTGATTCGCCGTCAGTGCACGCAGATCTTCTGCTAGAAGCCCATCACTCGATGCGTCAATTGCGCGCTCTAGAATTGCTTTTGAAAACTTCTCCGCACTGGGTGATCCGTAGAGCGCTCCGACATGCCTTGTGCGCGGCAAAACGGTTGTGCCATAGCCACTTTGAGATATGGCAGCACTGAATAGACCCTCTGCTTGAGGCATGACCATCAGTGTCTGCACGGCATTCCCGCCGGCCGATGACCCTATTATCGTTAGTCGACTCTTATCGCCCCCGAATGTCTCAATATTCCGGTTAACCCATTTTAAGCCAGCAACAATATCTAACAATCCATAATTTACACCTTGGCTACCGTCCAGTGCATCATGAGCAAGGAAGCCCAGGGCACCCAAGCGATAGTTTAGAGTGACCAAAATGACTCCCTGACGATTCCATAATTTTGCGTCGACCAGCTCAGCAGGGTTATTTATATTTCTGGAGCTATAGTAAGCGCCTGTCCCGGTCCTATAGCCGCCGCCATGTATCCAAAATAATACAGGCAGTGGCTCTTCGGATTTTAAGGCTGGTCTATACACATTAATTGTCAGGCAGTCTTCACTGGACTTCTCTTGATGCCGAGATTGCGGGCAGTGAGCCCCGGGCTGAGTTGCATCGAGGGGTCTCTCCCAAGGCGGCATAATCTCAGGTGGACGCCAGCGCAGATCCCCTATGGGAGGGCTTGCGTAGGGAATACCGAGGAACATTGCAGATTCGCCCTTAATGACCCCAATAATAGGGCCGCCATCAAGTGTCACTAACGGGATTTCATGATTTTGACCCGCAGCTATTGCGCATGACACCAACGAAAGAAAAAGAAAGATTAGTGAAATGATTTTGCGATACTGCATTGGATTCTCGACGCCCGCCCTTAGTAAGAAAGCCTACAAAAAACCAGTTGTTTTAAAAATCAATTCAGAAAGCTATATTGTAAGTCGCAAAAAATTGTTTTATAGTCCAAATGTCACCGGTGTCATTGTT
>TARA_B110000046_G_scaffold60014_5_pt1 | contig 11315 bp, 10 predicted proteins | sample TARA_B110000046 | Tara Oceans TARA_B110000046 (sample SAMEA4397157) | marine metagenome | biome: Polar Biome; feature: [DCM] deep chlorophyll maximum layer (ENVO:01000326); material: water (ENVO:00002006), including particulate matter (ENVO:01000060) such as... | depth 40 m
GCACGATGAGCAGTCGCAGTTGGTGTGTTTGCAGACGCGTTGTTTTCCATTTCGACACGTCGCATTTTCTCGTTGCAGTAAGGAACTCAAGGAAGCCACTATGGGGAAACTTCGCCTATCATCCCCTAATCATTCCATGATCATTCTCCATGATCATGCTCCATGATCATTCTCCATGATCATGCTCCATGATCATCCTCCATGATCATCCTCCACGATCATCCTCCACGATCATCCTCCACGATCATCCTCCACGATCATTCGACGCTGGTTGTCGTTGTCTCCGCATTGCGTGATTCTTGGCAACTGTGCATCCAGTTTGAAAAGTCGGAGGTGCGACCATTCCTGAGTTCATACACACCGTGCGCAAATGGACAGAATCTCAAGTGACAATTGCCATTTCTCCATCCGTTGCATATGCGGGTCTTGAAGTTGCTGCATTCTGAACGATAGTGGTGCGCCCCGCCACATCGAAAACACCGTACGCTCGCCCGATTCTCTCTGCGCCTCAACCTTGTGTCCACATAGACGTACACCTCATCCCCAAATGGAATTTTGAAATCGTGGATGAAGGATGTCGAGCTCATTTTGTCGTCTTCCTTTGTGATTATTGTGTGTCCGACCAACGTATTTGGTGAGTCAATATCTACGATGTGTGTAATATCTTGCAAGATCTTGGCAAGATCTTTTGCAAGTTCCTGTAATCTATCTTGGTAATACAATTGGAAACTCTTCACACGACTTCCCTGCATGAATGGAAAAAAAAAAAGTTCGGCCCACCAACGTGTACCGCTTAGATTAGTGTGACAAACGTATTATCCCGCACGTTTGTCAACGCCAACAACGGGATGAAAGCGTCGCTCGTGGCTGTGTATGGAGACGACCATACGCCACAAAATGATAGCGAGCAGGTCCGGGCGCTATCTGAATCGCGGAGACTGGTAGGAATGGTGGATCCATGCAAGTGGCGTCGCGTGGTGGATCGCAGAGACCCCGTCCCATTTTTGAAAGGCGGGACTCGATTTCGCGCAATCAGCCGGGCGTTCTTCAAACTATGCGAGATACACCCTCTCATAGCCCCCAAGATGACCAGAGTGTGTCGTATAATGCTGCTTTGCGAGGCACCGGGTGGGTTCTGGCAAGCATGCCATCACCTTTGGCCGGATGCGCATCGCGTGGCCACCTCACTGGAGCAGTGCGACATTTCGTTTCATCGTGACGTGCCACATGAGAAAGGATTGCCAGAAAATGGCGACATTTGTTCGGACGCAGTGCTGGACGAGATGCTGCGCCGACACGATGCCCACACATTCGACGTAGTGACGGCCGACGGCGGTATGGCACACGCAAATCTTGAGGTCGAGGAGCAGGAAAGTTTGGTCATGTTGATGTCTCAGATCGTTGCTGGACTGACGTTTCAAATTGAGGGAGGAAGTTTCATACTGAAGGTGTTTGAGGGGTCGACTCGTCCAACGCAAGACTGCATTGTTATCCTGAGGTCTCTTTACCAAACTGTACATCTGTACAAACCTCGCACGAGCAAGTGTGCAAATTCGGAGCGCTATGTGATTGCAAACAACATGCTCTCTCAAGACGCTGCACGAAATTGTGTTGAATGGATGAAGGATGTGCGTCGCAATCTGTCAACAGGAAATGTAAGAATACAATCCCTGACGAGCCACGCATGTCCAGAAATAAAGGATGCTTGCGATGTCCTTGCAAGAAGGCAAATGCGAGACCTGAAAATGCTCATGGCATGTGTGAACACGCTGGACGACAAGCCTGCACGGCGGGCAGCATGGGAAGATGTCCAGTGGATACGAGCCAACGTTCCTTGCATGCGGGATTGGACGGACCGGACCGTGCGATCAGATAAAGTGCACACAAGTTATTCTCTGGCGCACACGTAATCGCGGAGACATCGTCGCCATGCCGGAGCTATGTGTAGTCTGCCAGCGGCGCACGAAGACCGTCTTCTACATCAGATGTGGACACAGGTTTTGCGAGACCTGCGTCGAAGCGTACGCACAATGTCCCTCCTGCGAGGACCCGAAAGGCATTATGGTCTCACTCCCGTTCCCACTACCGCGGTGAAAATGACGTCGGAAAGACGGAATGCACGACACGTCGCAGTCGGGCGCTGTGCAGAGTGCGCCGCGGTCGTCCACACGCGCGCATGCACCGAGACCGCACGCTTCTAGAAACAAGAATCTTTGGTGTGCGATGCTGCAACCAGGGCGTACGCTGCAAATTTTTGGGCAGGCCAGGCAGGGACCATGATCGTAATCCAGGACCACAGAAAGGCAATTATGCCGTCCATGTCTGTGAATGCGCGAAATCGATGTACCACTGGATGCTTATGCCACGCGAGTCCACCAAGACAATCGTGCATGAGGCGATGATAGGAAACAATGAGCACAACCAACAGCCATGAATCGTAGGGCATGGGGGGGCACTAGGGCATGGGGGGGCACTAGGGCATGGGGGACACTAGGATGTCCCCCCCCCCAATAAATAAATAAAATATATGCTATTCATAAACGTAGACTTCACCAAGAATCATAAAATGTCACAATATCTGCTAGAACCCTCGCGTCTGACGTTTGTGCTGAACCATCCAATGAGTTCTGCCACCAAAAAGAAGTGCAGACATGCAATGGAGAGCGGTCTGCTATCGGAAACCACCGGAGAGACGAGGCGGATGATGAAGCCATCTGCATCCACCAAGTTCGCGATGCGGATGCACGGGCGTAACATTCTCATGTCACCGCCCCTGTCCTCGGAGGACCCCACAATGCGATGCATACGGAGAGCAAGCATCGCATGCGAAGCGGCACAGCGAGTCGGACTGGGTACACTGATGGACGCAGCCACCACAAACATCATCCGCTCAGACACGAAAACAAATTCGAAATTCGACAGAACGCTCGCATCGAGCGTATTTCGTGCCACGAAAAACAAGGACATGACCATGGGATTGGCACTCTATCTGATATTGTGTCAACTGATCGTCTTATTTGCAAAGATGCGGTTCCAGATACGGAAACCGTTCTCTCTCCCCCCGCATCTCATGACAATCCTAGATAGACAGGCCGTCAATCCACAGAATACTTTTGCAACACCATACGCATGCACAAACTCGGAACAAAAATACGTGAACTTATTCCTAAAACGCGCAAATACACTCCGTGTGCTCAGAGAGAGCGTGACACCTCTTATCCAAAGACTCAACTCATCCCCAGTGGGACGGGAGATGTGAGAGTTGCGGCAAGCATCCGGACAACATGGCGTCAGATTACGGCGATGTTGTCCATTTGGCGACATGATACTTGCTCCATTCAGCTTCCAGGCCGGAATACGTTGGCTTGGGCAACAGAGATATTCGCGTAGGTGTCGGCGCATCCAACCGATCGAATGGTGTTACCGACTGCGACGAGCGAACAGTCTGATGTGATTACAGCTTGGACAAAGTGTACGAACCAGGTGGTCATGGCGTCAGCTGGATCTGGAAAGTCGACGTTGCTGTTGCAGTGCGTCACTCGGTGCCAACCCGGGTCCCGCGTCGTTCTCCTCACGTACAACAAACCACTCGCGGTCGAGTTACAACAAAAACTGTCGGCACTCAGGACGTCCGGAATTCTCAAAGACGATGTCGTCGCGGACGTGTACACGTTTCATGGCCTGTGCTCAACACTCTTTCAGCTCACACCTGACGACTGCACGATGGAGGTTGTGTTGAACTCCGTGATTGCAGGACAAATGTCAAAACGCATCGAGTTTGATCCCACCCATGTTTGTGTCGATGAGTGTCAGGACCTGCGACCGCTGCACCATCTTCTCATACAGGTCGTGATGCCAGCACGACCGGTCTACCTGCTGGTTGGAGACGAGAATCAGCTTCTTTATGCATTTGAGGATCCACCGGCAACAACAGACTACATGAAAACTCCGTCCATGTTCTTCGGGGGCGAAAAAACGGAATGGGAGCACCGACAACTGACCGTGTCATTTCGCCTGCATGAGATGAACGCATCACTCGCGAATTCAGTCTCTGTCCAAATGGGGACGCGCCAACTGCGATACGGGAACGCGTGCGCAGGACCAGTGAGGCCTAGGGTACAAACCGTGTCGGTGTGGCGATGGGGCACCGAAGTGTCCAAGCTTCTGGAGCGTCTCACGAAGACGTACACGTATGACCAAGTGGCCGTGATATCTCCGTCGGTCCGAAACTGCGCACCTCTCCTAGCTATGGTAAATGCGCTTGCCATGCGCCGCGTGCCTATGTATATCCATGGTGTGGACGGGTCGGACGAGAGGGTGCGGAAAGGTAAACTTGGCATTATGACCTGGCACGCGAGCAAGGGGCTCGAGTGGGACTGTGTCGTCGCTATTGGGGTGAGCGCAACGGCCGAGGCGAACCCGCTCCACGTCGCACTTACGCGAGCCAAGCGGGAGATTGTCGTTGTAAACGACCTCAAGTCTCCATGCGTTCAATTGCTACGTGCCGTGTCCGAATGTCCGCACGCATCCTGCGACGCCAAAACGGCGGAGCTAGCGAGCAGGGTGGAAGCAATCCCTCCTCTGGACATTTCACGAGGATGTGGGCCGAAAGATTTGTCTCAGTGGACTGCGAGGGGTGGGCTGGCGTACAAACTGCATGCATCAATCCTCGACGCAGGGGGTGTGGATCCCATCGCGGGGGACAGCGTGTGCGCCGACCTCCTCGCCCAGGTCGGCGACTTGTGGGAAGATGTCACGCATTTGTACGTGACGGCGGCGCTAATGGCGATGGAACATGAGGTCACCGGTCGGGTGAGATACATGGACGACATGACAATTCCAATTCGAACCACTCGCGAGGAGAGGGCACAAAGGACCATGTCTGGAGACAGATCCCGGTTCGTGGACATGAGATGCAGCGACGAGGATCTTATGCCCACGGTCGTCCAGACAGGGCTCTGGAGTACGCTGCGCGAGGGTCCAGGAACTACTCCGAGTCGCCGTGATGCCACGGTGTACGCGAGCGCCGCAGTCGCTGCATCGTGTTTCAACACGTTCCACCACAAGTGCCGTCGCTTGCACAACGGGGAGTGGATTCAGCCTGTCCTATTCGATGAGATGCTCCGGCGTGCCATGGGCTCTTTGCCGAACATTAAGGATAACCTCGTATTCGATACAATTTGCGCGCGACAACCCGAGCTCGATGGCGAGAGACCACTCCACGTACGAGTGCACGTTCTGGACGTTCGTGTGGGATGCGCGTATCATTTCACGCACTCAGATCGCATAACCACATCTACACGCCTGCGTGCAGTGCTCCCGTTGGCGCTAAACGTTTCAATTCGAACTGCACGCATCGTGAACCTCAGAACCGGGGAGATTCAGAACCTAGGGCTTCAGAACAGAGTTTCGTTTCTAAGCTCGCTGCACGACTGAAACTTTAAACTTTTGAAAAATAAATAAGAGTATCGGAAATGTATCCAAATCACACTTCCAAATTCGCGTTGCTCGTGTTAATGCGTTGTAGCGCTTCGTGCAGTGATATGTGGCCGAAGAAGAAGCGAAGAAAAATACTTCGTGACCTCCCATTGTTCGCATTCTCGATCCCATTCGTCGTGAGGAAGAGCGTCGCAGCACGGTCCTCTGCATGCTCCTCGCCCTGCCGATGGAGAGCGAGCTCGTGTACATGAATGATTGCCATCTCTGGGGGGTGGACACCGGCAACGACAACACCTCGACACATGGGACACGTCAGGCTTGTGTATGGCGTATGGTTGTCATGATACTTCTTCATTTTCACAAAGCATGCGAGGTGCACCGTGTGTCCACAAGGTAAGTTCATGACCCTTCGATTCTTCATTTCGTGCAAGCATACGCAACAACATGATTCGACGGGGTGTTTCAAGCAAACCTTCCGGCGTCCACTTAAGGCGATTGACGAGAGACCCTCGGTTGAAGATAACGAATTCATCATGCAAAACTGTTCTTTTATTTTAATATTCATGATAGTTTTTTTTTTTGCGCACAATCGAATGCGCCCAACGAACACGAAACAGATGTGACGTGTGACGATTGCCCTTTTTTTTAGTGCACTCAATCTGAAAAACGTCCTGGCCTCGTCCTCGGACCACATGGGGGCACGAGAGACACAGCACCCCACGCGAAACAGACAGAAGTCTCTTCTCCATGGCGTGTGGTGACGACACGTGTTTTTTTTTGTTTCAACGCGTCTTGCGCACGCGCACGCACTGCGGTTCGACAAACATTTTCGTGTACGGCATACCGCGACAACAAAAGCGTGCGCACTTCATTGAAAAATGCATGGTAGAACAGTGGCCGCATGCAAAGTTCGCTTTTGGTTCTGGTCTGGCAGTCAGCAATCCTAGCGTGGGGTCGTAGTCCATCTTGGAGATTATGAGAGATGCCACAGCGGCAGCAAACTCCTTCCCTGCTCGTGCGTGAAGCATTAGCCGTTCATTTGCACTTTTCGCGCATGATATGTCTATACCGAACGGTTTGGCAATTTGAAACACATCATCGTTATCTTTGTTCCCCCGCGTGATGCTCTCGAAATGACGCCGATCCTTTTCGTCATCAAACGTGCGATACGGGTTGGAGTCGTCTATCAACCGGTCCCCTACACTGGCACATACAGTGCAGACTGTATGTGACCACCCGTCGGAGCTCACATGTTCCATGGCACCGATACTCTTGCAGTTCTTGCACACCATATTCTTGGTCACGCCACCCTGCACATGCGGAAGGGGCATCCCCTCTACCGGCAATTCTTCCCCCAACAAACGTGTCATGGCCGTGTATACATCTTCGGGTCGAGTCGACGTCTTCGTGACCATCGGATGTACATGAAGCATCCGCATCGTTTCTTTCCATCGCAATCGACCCTGATCCAAAGCAACTGGTCGCGACGCCATGCAGAGTCGACTCCTTGCGGTGTCGCTAAGATTGCTCATTATTCTTTTCGCCTTCATCTCTAGCATTTCGTCATTCGGTGTGCCCCGACGCGGAATCGGAAAGGGACGCTTCTGCTTCTTGCTGCACGTGGGCATCGGTGTTCGTAATGTATGATTCTGTCGTAGATATGATGGGGTCCTCCTTGGTCGCAACAAGGTCAGCAATCTGACGCAACATGGAAGAACACCGCATTGTGCCGCATGGATGTGATGGGGTCCTCCTTGCTCGCAACAAGGTCTCTGTCTGCGTCCGCCCACGGTGAGACATGCGCAGCAACTCTATAAAGTCTGAAAATCGAATGACGACTAGGGTGTCAGAGCGATTCTTCTTCGCCACGAGAGCTGGCATGTGGTCGGCAGCATTGACCTTGCACTGGTCAAATGCGCTCCAGAAGTTGAGCTTCTCCACGTTCTTGCACTCAAAGCTAAAGGGTATCATGTCACGTGCGCGCGCACTGAGCTGAATATCTTCCCCCGCTGCTCCCATCGACGTGGAACGAACATCATCTGGCGGCAACTCGAACGCTTCTATAAGTGCATTCGCCACTGTGGTCTGGAGACGCCGACCTTTCGCTTTCGAACTCTGCGGTCTCATCACACCTGAAGTCGGAGGAGCGAGCCGCTCGTTGGTTCACCCGTTCTAGGTACAATGGCCTGGTGTGTGCGCACTCCGAAACTGCAATTTGACTTGCGCCTGCATACATGAGCGGAGAAAATGTGTGTTTTCTCTCTGCCGAGTTTCGATTGTCCGAAAAAAAAATGCCTTCAATCTGTCAAATTCCAGCGAGATAACACACTCCGGATGCCGCCGAACCCCCGTCGAACTGGAGTTTGCACGGGTTGTGGTGGTGGACGAAAGCGGGGCGGCGACAGAGAGACACGACGCGAATTGCAGCGACGCGCCAAGGATGCACAAGAGCGCCTGCGGACAAGTCGTTCCCACATCCCACTTTCATCGAGCGCCCCACTCGACGATACCTTGCACGGAGCACATGCGCTCGGAGCAGAAACGCAAGTTTGTCCGAAGCAGCGGGCTTGCTCCCCCTCGCCGCCGTCCGCACGAGACCGACCCTCCACACCCTCCGCGAATTAATAGGCGGTGCAATTCCAACGCATCGGCGCAAGACGTGGGGCGAGACGCCGCATCCGATGACACCAACCCCCTATGGACGAAGCTGGAGAGCGCACACCGAGAAGGATGTATACACAGAAGAACGATCCGACACTCGTCGGGTCACGTGGCAATCGAATGTGTCACACACGGACCTAACGTTCCCACGCCACAGCATTTCAGGGACACGAATGTGCTTCTCAAGGCGACGGGGCACGTATGGAATGCGAACGAGAAATGGTGGGTGCGAGTTTCTCATATATCACCAGATGCGACAGTGTTTCAGCTTTTGTGCTTTGGTGTGATCGAGTACACCGAGACGGAATCTCATCTCATGGCAACAAAAGGTCACATGATGCCACATGAAGCAATGCGTCACCTGGTAGCCAACCGACCACCTTTGGTTGGTACGAAGTACAGAATTTCTCAAAAAGATATCGCTGGTCTGCTTGTCTGGAAGAACGTGTGCTCTCAACGCCGTCATTCTTTGACGAGCAATTATTCTGAAGCATTGGTGTTGCTGAGGCCCACACGCATCGATTCTGATGATTCGAAAGGAAGTGATGCATCACTTCCAGGGCGGAGGGCGCAGTACGGTCAGCTTCTACTTTCGATGTCTGCATCCGGATCCTATGGCTTAGGAAAGGATGGTGGTATTAATTGGCCAGACCCACCTGTTGCATGGGAGTCTGGAATAACGTCCAGGGCCACAGAATATCGTGCTACGTTTCATCATCAATGAAGATACCATGACCAAGAGACATGTTCAGATGCTGCAGTGTAGGCCGTTCGGTCTGATCACTTTTCTAATTTTCTTAATTTGTCAACTGTCGACGTTTTGTCAACTGTCGTTCGTGTTGACGTTTTTGCTGCTGCTGCTGCTGCTGTTGCTACTTGCTCTTGTCGTTAAGTGAAAGTCGGGTCGACCTTTTTGGTGGTGCTTGTGCTGCTTGTGCTGCTGCTACTTTATCTGCTTCTCTTTTTGCTTTTGCTCTTTTTGCTTTTTCTTTTTTTGCTGTTTCTCCTTTTGCTGCTGTTCCGCCTAGGATCAGATTAGCGACAGCAGCATTTGCTACTTTTGCGCTGTTTGTTGCTTCTGTGGCTTCTGCTTTTGCTGCTTTTGCTTTTGCTGCTTCTTTTACTTCTTTTTTAGTTGGTACGGTTGTTGAATCTGATTCATTGCCCGCCGCCAATTCCTGAATGCTTTTTTCCTCTTCCTGCTCTCCCTCATCTTCCCCTTCCCCTTCCTCATCGTCCTCTCCCTCTCCCTCTCCCTCATCAGAATCATCAGAATAATCAGAATTATCACGTCGTTTGACATCCCTGAAATTTCTGTTTCTAAGAGAGTCTCGACCTTCGGTATTTTCTTGTCGAATATCTTCACCTTCGTTCCTTGCAAGCGAGGGGTCATCTTCAAGCACGGCTTCCTCCACGCTTCCCACTGGTGGTTCGTTTGCGGCGCGGCGGAGAGCATCTCCAGTTCGAGGTTTAGGCTCCGTAGGCTTCTTTGCCGGCGTCAGCGTCTTCTTTGCCAGCGTCCTCTTCGTCTCCGTCGTCTTCGTCTCCGTCGTCTTCGCCACCACACCACCAGTGCCCTTAGGGTCCTTCATTTTCTCCTTCTTTATTTGTGCTCGAAGCATTGCAACCATTTTCGTGTGAGAAGCATCCTTGGGAACTTGAACCTTACGCAGTTCCAGCTCCTTCTTGAGGTCATCGTTTTCCATGTCGTTGAGACCTCCTTCTAGTTCCTTCCAGTTGGTTGGCTTCCGCCTGTGTCCAGGGATGTGCATAGTTTTCAGAGTATACCCCCTTGTCCGTTCTTTTTTCTTGTCTGCAAGCTTTAAACTGTATGTCTTATAATGTTGCAATATACCGGTCGCCCACTTTTGTTGCACTTCTCTTATATCTTCTGTTCTCAAAGTGCTCTTGTCCCGAGCTTGCAAAATGGTTTTTGCACACGTGAGAACGGATTTGAAAAACACAAGCATGCATACTGCGATCAGGTGCAATGCCTTCTTTTCAAAACGTTCGAAGTTGTGCACCAATCTCAATTCTCTTTGCACCTGAGTTGGTTTGAAGTAGAAATCATATGGTTCATAATCCTGCTTCTTAGCCTGCTTCTTATTCTTCTCCTTAATCGTCTTATTGCGGTCCCGCCGTCTTTCATTCTCATCAAAAAGTCCCATAATTTCTTCAAACTCAATATTCTTTGATTTCCTATCATTGCTCGGCGTTGCATCATATTTATCTAGCAATTCAGCTTCCATTTCATCGATTCCTTTTGCTTGAGATGGACCGAATAGTAACTTCAACGCATTCTTCGCTAGGTGTATGTTTAGTGAGCCTGGCTTATTTTTGGGGAACGTTAGGCACATTTCGGCGAATTTTTGTAGGAACTCGTTCGCCTGAGAAGCCAAGTTTTTTCGTGCTTCCTTGCCTACACGCATGCTAAATGCTTTTAATATGTTATCCGATTTCAACTCGATTTCAAATTTGCTGACCAATGCATTCCTAGACCCGAAAACAGACGCAAAGTTAACACCCTTGGCGCTGTTTCGTTCTTTTCTGCGCTGCATTCTTGCAAGTGTATTCCGCGTAACTTGTGGAAGATCTCCTTTGCACGACGTGTGTTGTTTTCTTGCCATCTTGACTGCTTTATTGAACGTTGTGTTACAACCTTTCACTGCAGTTAGTGCATTTCTTCTTTTCGTTGCTTCTTCTTTTTTTGCTTCTTTTGCTGTTGCTTTTTTTGCTGCTTTTGCTGCTTTTTCTTTGCTTTCTACAGAAGAAGGCATATTCGACCGTGGTAAAATCGACAGTGGTGAATTCGATAGGGGTAAATTCAAGATTGGGTTTTGGTTACTCATTTGCAAAACATTTTTTTTCTTCATCTGTCTATCATCGCTATGAATCATATCGAAACATACGAACAACTTGAAAAGTAAATGAGGTCATCACAACATTGTGGATAAACCATCGAGGGTGGCGTCAAGTGTTCATACCATTTTTTCCGGTGCCATCTTTCGGGGGTAAATCATTTTCATACAGTTGGGAAAACTGAACTGCTGGGTGAGTTATGCAACATCTTTTCTATGATAGACGTGTCTTCGTTGACGCGACGACTGATGTGAATGTAGAAGACCAAGACGACGATTATCAACACTGCAAGCGACACAAATATGACTAGGAATGCAGAAGATACGTCGCCCGAATGGGAACTATCCCCCCCCCCC
>TARA_B110000046_G_scaffold16803_1_pt1 | contig 11278 bp, 10 predicted proteins | sample TARA_B110000046 | Tara Oceans TARA_B110000046 (sample SAMEA4397157) | marine metagenome | biome: Polar Biome; feature: [DCM] deep chlorophyll maximum layer (ENVO:01000326); material: water (ENVO:00002006), including particulate matter (ENVO:01000060) such as... | depth 40 m
GATATGGCTACAAACAAAAGGTAAATATAAAATTGAAGAATAATGATTCAATTTCCACTACAGATACACTGTTATAGTTTGATTTATGGAGGATTCTGAGCCTGCTTTGGGAGCAGGAGATCGGGAGTTCGAATCTCTCTACCCCGACACCATTTATTTCTGACGATGAGCCCCTGTTTTATGACGGGGGCTCTTTACTTTATAAATGATCCCACTGATCTACCAATTAGTTCAAATGTAATCAAATATGTTCATTTATATCCATATTCGGGACACGGAAATTCGGGACACACCCCTACCCCACTTCCCGCATATAATTGGGGGGGGTATTTATAAACCCAGGCAAAATATCCATCGGGGTTTTTTGTTTGGTGGGATGATGAGTAGATTTGGATATAGAGTTTACAAATAATTTTAACCTTTTGGATTTAATGGATATAGAAGAAAAAAAACTATTATCTTCCTATGCTAAGTCAGAGCTAGTTGGAGGACTTATTCTTGGAGAATATGCGAGACGAGCAAAAGATAACTTCTTGAGAGATAAGCTGATCCATCACAGCGCAGAGGAAATTCGTCACGCATCATATATAACAACACTCCTAGAAAAAAATGGTGGATCTATTTCTGCACATGATGAAAAAGGGAGTCACTATTATGCAAAAGCAGGGTTCCCTAAAAGTGAGATTGAAGTTCTTGCAATGACCGAGGCGTTTGAACCAGTCGCACTTCTTCACTATAAAGTTTATGTGGACACGAAAGGCGTATCAGATGACGTGAGAAATGTTTTCCATAAGATCATAAAAGAGGAAAGTCATGCTGGGTGGATTACAAATTGGCTTGATACACAATTAGACAAGTCGGCGGTAGATGAAGCAAGAAATAGATATCGCAAGGTGATTGAAGAGGTATACCTTCAAGAATTAGAAGGACTAAAAAAGTTGGAAGGATTAGTAAGGGAAATAGCTATTAACGCCGATAAATATATAAAGAGGCATGGATTATGGGAATAAGGCTAATTGTTTATTAGTACTAAAAAATGAAAGTTTTAAATAGACTGACCACATTCGTATGGTGCCCTACTGAAATAAATTTATCTTTTAAACCATCAAGCCCCACATTCGTGGTTTTTTTTGTTTGTGGATTTAGGTCGGTCTCATAACTCGATGGGTACGGCTATTTATCCATGTAACTTTTAGGGTGGAAGCGATTTTTCCCTTCAAAAAGTTTTATCCCATTAACATAGCTATAATATTTCCTGCACTCGCAGGATAAATATTCAATATCAATCGGTTGAAATGCCCTTTTAGCTTCTGGCCACAACTCTTTTTGCAACGCAATCATTCGGTCGCATGTTTTCTGATGATTGTCTAAACCAAAATATGTTTGTAGCCGATCAAGGTAAGCAACAGCACCCATTTCTCTTTCTAAGCGAATGTTTTCTCGTTCGCGGCAAAAATCAAAAAAAGCAGAGACGGGATCATCCAGAATTAATCCATCAAGTGCTGTGGCATAAGGATTGTGAAATTTATTCATTCAAGTATCAATTTTAAAACAATAAGCCAGCTTAAAATAGAAGAAGATAGGGTGTAAATAAACATTTGGCTGGATATTTGTAAATTGCATTGATTAAATAATTAGGAAATATCATGAAAGGGTATTGGACTCAGATACATGAGATTACTAGGCAAATAGGGAAAGAAAAAATTGATGTATTGTTTCTTCAAACGGGCGTAGGAAGTTGGGCAGCTTCAATCATTGGTTATATAATGAAGGAATGGCAGAATCTTCCTGTATGTATTAGTGTAGAACCACACTCTGCAAACTGTTTATTTGAATCAATTAAAATTGGAAATAGAGTTTCAGTTGAAAACAACGACACAACAATCATGGCAGGTCTAAATTGTAGTTCGGTGTCAATATTGGCTTGGCCGATATTAAAATATGGATTGACAGCATCTATATCAATTCCAGATAAATTATCAGAAGAAGCTATGAAAATATTAGCACATCCAATATCAGATGACCAATTTGTAATATCAGGAGAGTTTGGAGCAAGTGGCCTAGGGGCGTTAATAGGGCTTTGCCAGACGCATGACCTTAGGACCTTCAAAGAGAAAATTTGTTTGAATAAAACATCAACAGTTTTGGTTATCAATACGGAAGGAGATACTGATAGGTCAAATTATGAACGGGTTATGAATGACATTTGATAAGATCTATATAAAATAAGTAAACGCCATACCAGCAAGCGCTGGGATTGTAACATTATCAAGACCAAAAGGTTGAACTAGTTCTACGACCGTAAGGAAAAGGGCTATAATCAAAATAGATGTAAAATTCATATCAATACCTAAAAATAAGCAGATCGAATAGGTTATAATTATGGTTGTTATAAAAAATGAGGTGCTTCCGCCTATAGATTTCTTTTGTCCAAATATATTTAGTTCCCCGAATCTATATTTTCTCCCTACGATCTCAGCCATTGTGTCCGAAAAGCCACCAATCAAGATACCATATATGAATGCGGTTTTTTCTAATGGGAGAAAGCAATAGGCAGCAATCAAAACACCAACTGGGTAGGCCTCAACACCAAATGTGATTCTTTTTACTGAGTGCATTGATCTGAACATGCCTATGTATTTTGTGAAAGAAGTGATTATGATAAATAAAATACAAATCCAATATATTCCTATATTTTCTAAGGTAAAGGGAAGAGTACATACTGTAATACAGGAGACCACATGAACGATCTTTCTGCTATCATCAGAGACCAATGAAAACCGATCTTTTATGAGATCCGTCATAAAGAAAAGTGCTAGCAATAGAATGACATAAATCGTTATTATAATTATCATAGGTCGAACTCATATGATGCATATGACCTAAACGTTGTCACATCTGGGGCAGGCATATTTTTAACACGATTATCATCCAGAACAAGTGCATAGATCATTTTATTATATTTAGAATCTATCGCATCTGCATGCATCTTATATACCACTGCGGGTGCTATTCCCATTCTCTGGTATTTAGGGAGTATGCCAATTGTTTTGCATATCAAGGTGTTCTCATCGTTTTCTGTGTAACTGCAAAAACCAATTAGATTTTGATTCATATGAACTGTATGGAGTAGCATCTTCGGACTCATATTGCTTTTAGGTGAGAAGAGTTTAAAGAAATCTTCTTGTGATATTCTATTATATCCCCAGTTTGAATTGAATATTTTTTCAATAATCCCATATAATTCATCGAATAAAGGTTTATCAATGGATCTCCAGTGTTTGATCTTTAATCCCCTGTTTTTAAACTTAATATAGTAAGGCTTAGAAATATTCATTACATTATTGTAGTTCGTTCTATATACAGATGAATATGTTAGGGTTTTTTTAGGAGCTTGAGCTACCATAAAGTGATGCTCCTTCTCATTACTGAAATACTCCCCTTTAAAAAAAGGACTGCCATCTGATTTTGATATGAATCTATATGGGAAGAATGTGGTTCCATGAATCGGACCTTTCAAGTGTTTGATATTCATTTTCTTGGAAACATCTAGGATTTTAGACCATAGATTTGAATGATGTTTATAATTATAAAAGGTGGTGTACCCAAAATAGGCTTCTGTAGCATTCTTTTCTCTGAACATTAGGATTGCAGAACCATCATTTGATTCTATTGGTTTTAACAGCATATTGGAATTTGTCCATTTAAATGCAGATTCTAATTCTTTAAGAAAACTTTCTAGGTTTGGTTGGCCTTCGAACCTTAAAGAAAGATTATCTTTATATGATGAATAAAACATTTCGAGGAAATCAGGTATCATTCATTGACCTTGCTTACAAAACCCTTTTCGCCATCGACAAACAGAATATCCCCTGTTTTAAACTTTTCACATGCTCCTGTGATCCCAATCACAGCGGGAATACCTAACTCCCTAGCCACTATAGATGCATGAGAGAGAATACCGCCATGTTCGACAATAATCCCTTTAGATAATGCCATCAATGCGGTCCATCCTGGATCGGTTCTTCGTGTGACCAATATCTCAAAGCTGTCCTTTTTTGGGACTTTGAACTCTTCAAGAACGACAGCTTTACCAATCGCTTGGCCAGGTGAAGCACCTAATCCTTTATTTTCAGCGTTATTTTTTCCATCCTGAAATAAAGACCAGTGACCATTTTTTACATGGAAATGGGAAGGTGGATGAAATGTTTTGAAAAAACTATATTCACGTTTTCTTTCACTGATCTTTGAGAAGTCAATATCCTTAATAGGTACTTTTCCATTGACGCAGTCAAAATCAATGAAGAAAACATCATCTCTATTTCTGATCAATCCTCTATCAACAAAACAATCACCTACACGCAGTGAGAGCTTGCGCATTATAGCGAACATATTTGCTCTCAAAAGCCTAAAATCTTCACGTCTAGAAGCGAATTTTTTAAAAAGTTTTTCCATGTAGTTACCCTTGAGCGAAGTGCTATTCTCGGGTCCAGGCTTTTTATATGCATATGAAAGGACCAGACTTGAAAATGCACTAAAATTTTCGTTGATGTCACTTGTTTCAAGTTTTAACTCGTTTGCGAATCTGCCACCAAATTTTATGAGGTATTTTTCATAGTGTTTCTTTTTTTCAGGAAATATCTTTAGTGCATTCATAAAAGATTGCTTATCCCCATCCTCTAATGCTGTCTTAATTATTTTTGATTCACAAAGGGATTTGCTCAATTTACAAAGAAAGTTTATTTGTTTGGTGCTCACACTAGGAAAATCAAGCAATCTTGATAGGTCATCGCTTGTGATGGATTTTGTTAATTTCCCGTAGATTGTCATCATAACTGTATCATTTTCTATGGTAAGGTACCATTTTCGCAAGATTCCATCTAATAATGATCGGATCTCTTTCTGTGCCTGCTCCAAATCCATTTTTTCAAATATCCAACCCCGGGATTCCTCGGTTATAGATTCAACCTCTTTACGAAAATTTTTAATTTTTTTATCAAAGAGTAAGAATTTGAATATGACCCTAGGTATATAGGTTAAGTTTAGGAAGAATGTGGGTTTAAATTTTTCGAGTTGTTGAGTCTCCTCAAAGTTCAAGGACAACATATTTCTCAAATTTCGACTATTACGCTCATAGCCCGGTAGCATGGCCATCATGCGATACCAATTGTCCATCCTGTAATACAGCCTTCCATAAACGTTATCAACCAAACTTTCGAATATGTCAGCATTTTGATTGATCTTCTTTTTAGGGACACCAGAATGAGCCAACAGGTCTATATAAATGATCTTATAAACTGACTTGGCGAAAGAAGACGTGAGTGGAGAAACGATTCCACTGTAGCTCTCGCCAATGTTTGCGCTGTCAAAAAGCATATTTTTTTCATCTCTTCCCCATATTGATCGACTTATAGGTCTACTTTGGAGGATGAATATCTTGCCTTCATGGTATGTCCATTCTATATCCTGTGGAGTACCGAAATGATCTGCTGTCTTTTTTGATACCTCGATTACACCCTTAAGGACCTCTTCTTTATTTGAGCTGGCCAACCTTTTCTTGATCAACTTTCCATTTGAGAACTGAAGACAGCTGTAGGATTTATCAACTCGTTTATTGACCAATACTCCTCCATGATAATCGTATTGCTCACAATCCCATCCATCAGTTACGGGTTTGCAAAGACCCGGTAATGCACTAACACTGGCTTTGTCTATATTATTATCAATGAATGTTATGCCACTATATTCTCCAGGAATAAATTCCTGAATGATGATTCCATCTCCTGAGCTGAATGGTAGAGATTCTTTTACATTGTGCCATGCTTCTTTCAGTCCAGCTATTGTTACTCCTAACTCAGTGTGAAAAGCCCCTGCAAAAGATTTCTCTTTTCCGTCCTCTAAAACAGAGCTTGATCTAATAGCCAGTATCGCCCCTGGCTTAAATTTGTCATTGACCACTGCCTGCACATCATCGAATGAGGTATTGCTATCCAATGATAAGAAAAGAGGAATATTGAATCCTGATGACCTTAGATCATCAATAGAAACAGCTTTATTCCCAATAGCTTTATGCATAGGTTAGTATCATATTTTGGCCTATGTAGGTTACTAGAAGACCAAACCAGAAAATATTCTCGTAAAGGCTAGTTTCATTTTTGAGATATAGAAGTCCACTAAAAAAGCAAGCTAGCAATATAAGTGCTTCAAAAAATAGGATATGCTTAAGACCTATTCCCAGCAATCCGCATATCGTTATGGATATGATTATAGATGCGAGTCCAAAAAAACACCAGAGCATTATCGCTCCTCCCATTCCTAGACGATCCGAATAAAGTTCATTGCCTGGACTAATATCAGGTTTTACTTTTCTGGTGATTTCTACCTGAATGGAAAGTATAAAAACAAATAAGATATGGGTCCATACAATATCATCTAGAGCCAGAGAGTCCAAAATTGACACATATATAAAGATCTGTAGAAACAAAAGTTGGAACATATTAATTAGATTGTATGTGAATAAGTTTTTAATTTTAAAATGATCAGGGAGTAAGAAGTCTTTTTTTGCTAGAATTGTGTAGAATAAAAGGGGTAAAAAGAACAGAAGGGATAGTTTGCCCATCGAGAGAGCAATCATGGTCATTATCCCTATCATTATAAAAGATGCCCTTTCAAGAAAAACTATACTAATTTTCCCTTTTTGCAGATCCCGGTCAGGATAGAATTCCATATCGAAATCAAAGTCTCTTTTATCATCAGCAACCCTATTGTGAAAGAGATAGATTATAATGAATACAAAAGAAAGGTAGAATTTCCACTGGGGGATGACGATATTCGATGTGATCCTTTTGATCACCATCATGTCAGTGATAATGATTGCCAAAAGGGGAAGGATCTGAAACCTCTTCAGCAAGTAGTTGGATAACATTGCAGTTGTATTCATCTTAATCCGTATACTCCAAAATATCCATAGTATGTGGCGAGACGATTTTTTGAAATAGAATGGCTCAACTCTTCCATCAGCAAAAAATGTTCAGATGGCTTTCGCTCCACCAGATTATTCCAGATAACCAGTTTCCCATCCCTTTTAAGATGGGAAGCACATTGTTGGAATAAGGCACTCGATTCTTTTTGATCAAGGGTATCAGTGATGTTTGAGATATAGATCATGTCGAAATTTTTATCTGTTTGCAAAAGGTATTCCATCATACTATTTGAATGAAAAGAGAGGTTTGATATTCTTTTTTTAATGATATTGTAGTTCTCCTTAATTGCCCAGTCGGGCAGTTTCATTGATCTTCTATAGTGGCTTTCTAACATGTATCTAAAGTAATAGTTTTTAACAATTGGAATTTTGCACCAAGCTTTTTCTAATCTTTTATAAAAAATATCGCCAGGACTATCATTGAAATATTTTAAAAGATCAGGGTGTCTTCCAAACCTTGATTGGATCATTTTGCTTGCAAATGTTCTTAATATAAGACGATGTAAGAACCGATCAACTTTACGTTTATATATATATTTTTGCTCTTGAATATTATTTGAATTGATGAAATCGTCTATTGTTCTTCTGCCTATTGCTGCTGGAAGGAAATATCTATTCCACGTCTGTAGATACCTCTCCCATTTTCCAATGTGTATTAGACCTTTTGATACCATTTTAAGATTTGATTTCCAGTATTTGCGATCATCTGAAGATAAATGGTCAGAAAGTTGCCAAAATATATCCAACCTGTCTCGATATTCTTTTGGGGGGGAAAAGGTGCCGAAAAAATACATGCAATTCTCAAAACTCAGATTATTAAATGCGCAAACCTTAAGCCTGATAAGCTTATTTTGTAGCTCATTGATCTCAACTAAATGTAAACTCACATTTTTATATGCCAGCGATGATAGGCTTAGACAGCCACCAGAACCAACAATAAGGATTTCATGCCCATCTTGATGAAGAATTTTTAATATGTCTTGATCCTCCCAACACAGGCTATAGTTGATTGTTTGAGACATATATATAATTTATTAAATTTTATTTAAAAATATTAATCTAATATTAGCGATATTATTTTTGAATTTAATGAGGAATACAATGAAAAATATATTATCACTGATGCTCCTATCCAATTTTATTTGGGCGCAGGAGTTGCCATCAATGAAAGCGTTTGAGGAAATTTTACAACCCCCTGAAGTCGTGAATTATTTCGATGGGATGTTTACCCATCTTGGAATAGTTTTAGAAGAAACAGGTGAAAAATTCACGATCCATCATAATGGAGAACGCATAGATTTCACAAAAGGCATCGACGAAACTGTCGCAGATTTTATTGTACCTCTAAAAGGACAAAATATTAAGAACATGGTTTCTCATGCAAAGGATGGCACAATCTCTCCTAAGGAGTCTTGGAAAATTTTAGCTGTTCTCTTTACTCCGCTCACAAAGGTAACATTAAAGTCACCAGTCTTATCAGTTAATTGGAGAAGGAAAATCGCAGGTGTAGAAGACCTTATACATGTTTACCTCTTAAGCCCTGATGGTGAGGAAGCATCAAAGCATACACTCATTTATGTTAAAGAACAATGGCTTGTATTAAGTGGCCTATATGGTAATCCCAAGCGCACTTATCGTATGAACCCAGAACAAGCACTGCTATATCAAAAGAAAATCTTTGCAGCTATGCAAAAAGACAGCTTATTAGGATGGTTTAAATTTTCTTCTTGGTACAAGAAATGGAGAAAAACCTGCTCTGAAACACATAAAGTCTAGTTAGTTTGGCTTGGTGGTCTTTCTTTGTTTGTGGGATGATTGGTAGATTTGAGAATGATTAACCGCATTACATTACTACTATTTATTGGGTTGGTTTATATGGCCCTACTATTAGCTACTCTTCCAGAGTTCACCAACCGAGTCTTTTGACCACGGTGGTTCGGTTTATAAACATTAGATATACATCATGCATAAACTTAAAATCACAAAAATGATTGCTACGATTAGGCATTCACATGTCCCGCTCTAACTCGCCCCATGTTCCGCCTGCCCCAGCAGGTTCTAATGCCAAAAGCCCACGGCGATATTTGGGGGTGTTTCGGTATAGCGGTCGGGCACTGGGGCTAGTATGGACTACGCATCGGGGACTGGCGCTGACGATGATGGCGCTGGTATTGGCTGCGGGGTTGATGCCTGCTGTAGTCGCATGGCTGGGCAAAATGATTGTTGACACAGTAGTGCTGGCGGCAGAAACACAAGCGCCCGCCGACAGGCATTTGGCGATAATGTATGTCGTGGCTGAAGCAGGTGCAATCGGCTTACTGGCCGGATTCCAACGCGGTATCGCGGTGTGCGAGTCGCTATTGCGCGCCCTGCTGGGCCAACGAGTCAATGTAATGATTCTGGAAAAGGCTGGGACATTGTCGTTGGAGCAATTCGAGGATTCGGAGATATACGACCGTATGACACAGGCGCGTCGCGAGGCATCTAGCCGCCCGCTGGCGTTGGTACGCAAAACTTTTGGGCTGATTCAAAACTCTATTTCTATAATTGCCTACGGAGGATTGCTGATACAGTTTTCGCCTATTGCTGTGGTGGTGCTGTTTGTAGCGGCCCTGCCCGTCTTTTTTGCCGAAGCTCGTTTCTCGGGAGAGGCCTTTCGCCTGTTTACATGGCGTACCCCTGAGCGACGCGAGCAACTGTACCTAGAGACCGTACTGGCCCGCGAAGATTACGCCAAAGAGGTAAAACTTTTTGGCCTGTCTTCAATGCTGCTCGGACGCTATAAGGCAATATTTAAAAAGTTATTCCGCGACGACCGTAACCTGACGTTGCGCAAAGGTTTCTGGGGCTACGTATTGGGCCTATTGGGCACGTTGGCTTTTTATGGTGCCTACGGATGGATAGTCGTAGAGACAGTTGCAGGTGTATTAACTTTGGGTGGCATGACGATGTACATCCTAGTATTCAAACAAGGTCAGGCCGCCATAACCGCTAGCCTATCGGCAATTGGCGGCATGTACGAAGACAACCTATACCTTTCGAACCTTTATGAATTTCTTGAGGTTCCCGTTACAAAGGATACAGGCGGTGCCAGCTCGGGACCGAACCCTAAAGACGGCATTCGATTTGAAAACGTTGGATTCACTTACACGGGCGCCGCTAGCCCTACCCTGCAAGGAATAAACCTGCACCTTCAACCTGGGCAAAAACTGGCGTTGGTCGGACACAATGGTTCGGGCAAAACAACACTGATCAAATTAATGTCTCGGCTATACGAGCCTACCGAAGGCCGAATACTGTTCGAGGGTCGCGATCTGCAGGATTGGGATATCGCTGCGTTGCAGGACAAAATTGGCGTGATATTCCAAGATTTTGTCCAGTACCAAATGAAAGTAGGTGAAAACATCGGTACCGGTGATGTCCAGAATTTCGATGCCCAAGACCGTTGGCAAGACGCTGCGACCAAAGGGCTGGCTGCGGACTTTATCGAACGTATGCCCAATAGCTACCTAACTCAATTGGGTAGATGGTTCGCTGGTGGTCAAGAGTTGTCTGGCGGAGAATGGCAAAAAATAGCGCTATCGCGCGCATTTATGCGCCGGTCGGCCAATGTCATAGTGCTGGATGAACCCACCAGTGCAATGGACGCCGAAGCTGAAGCCAAAATATTTGACCACTTCCGCCAAATCACCGAAGATCAAATGGCGATTCTAATCTCACATAGATTCTCCACTGTTCGTATGGCTGATCAAATTGTAGTCTTAGAACACGGCCAAATACAAGAGCGCGGTACGCACGAAGAATTATTAGAGGCCGACGGCGAGTATGCACGGTTGTTCAAACTACAAGCCGCAGGGTATCAATAGGCTTGCACAATAAATAGTGTATGATTTCAGGTATATGAGCAACAATCCTACCCTACAATCTTTAATGAGTAAAGCTAAAAAAGAGGACTCTGCTTGAGAAATAAAAATGATTAAACACCTACCACTACTACTATTCATTGGGTTGGCTTATTGGGGTTGTGAAGATAAAGATGAAGATTGCCCTGCAGTCTATGCACCAGTTTGCGGGTCTGATGGAATGACTTATGGTAATGACTGTTACGCTGAAAATGCAGGTGTCACAGAATGGACTTTAGGTGAGTGTGACTGTATAGATGAATCGAAAATATCCGATGACTATAATTGTGATGAAGAGTATGCTCCTGTTTGTGGTTGCAATAGAATAACTTATTCCAATGATTGCCACGCTGAAAATGCAGGTGTCACAGAATGGACTGAAGGCGAATGTAAT
>TARA_B110000046_G_scaffold112510_1_pt1 | contig 11276 bp, 11 predicted proteins | sample TARA_B110000046 | Tara Oceans TARA_B110000046 (sample SAMEA4397157) | marine metagenome | biome: Polar Biome; feature: [DCM] deep chlorophyll maximum layer (ENVO:01000326); material: water (ENVO:00002006), including particulate matter (ENVO:01000060) such as... | depth 40 m
AACCAAAAAGACTTTTTTGACAACTATTATCGATTTTGGCAAAGGTTGGTGCCAGATGAAGAAAAGCAGCATTTGTTTCAACCTGAAATTTTCAACCAAATAGATGTAAACAAACCCCGACAAGCATTTGAACGCGTTTTTACCTTTAACGACAAGTTAAAGTACGACACACCAGAAGACCACATCAACAATTCAATGTATTTTGAAATTAAAACTTTTTTACCTGGTTTGTTGCTTGTTGGTGATAAATTATCTATGGCAAATGGATTAGAAGAACGCTTTCCTTTTTTAGACAACGACTTAGTCAACTTTGCAATGAAAGTACCTGTACGTCATAAATTAGCCAATCTTCAAAGCATGAAAAAAGTTGATGAAAATTTAGGAAGCAAAAAACGAAAATATCATGAGCATAGTGATGGAAAAAACGTCTTGAGAAAAGCTATGGAAAATTTTATACCTGAGCGAATCGTGAATAGAAAAAAACAAGGATTTTCAGCCCCCGATGAAAATTGGTATCGGGGCGAGAATTTAGATTATGTAAAAAACTTATTATTGAACCGAAACAACGTTTCATCTGAGTTTATTAACCCCAAATTTGTTGAGAAGAAATTTAAGGAACATATAAACGGAAATGCAAACCACAGGTTGCTTATTTGGAGCTTAATGAACATTGAGCTATGGAGTAAACAATTTATAGATGAATAATGAAAATAGCCATTTTTTCAGATATTCATGGAAACTATATTGCACTAGAGGCATTTGTTGAGATCTTAAAATCGAAGAAGGTAGATAAACTTATCTGTTTAGGTGATAGCATAGGATATTACCCCGAAAGTGAAAAAGTTTTGAGTAAACTTAAAAATATGGAAGTATATAGCTTACTTGGGAACCATGAGTACTATTTATTAAACCGAAAAAAAATTAATGCAGAAAAGGTAAGAGTTTATAATTTTGAAAATAATTGGAAGAGCATTTCTGAAAGCAACGTAGATTTTATTAAAAATATGCCTGTGTCAATTACACTTGATGTTGACGGTTTGGAGTTGTTATTTGTCCATGGAAGTTATAATGATTCAACTTTTGGATATTTATATAAGGATAAAATAGACGAACAACAAGTATCTGAACAAAATTTCTCAATCTGTTTTTGTGGACATACACATCATTCATATGTCAAACAGTTTGATGAAAAAATCATAGTTAATGTTGGTTCTATAGGGCTTCCGAGAGATATAGGTAATCAAGGCTCGTTTGTTGTTTATGACACGAATCAAAAAACAATCAATTTAGAGAGATTCAAAATCAATGTTTCTAAAATTAAAACAAAATACCTTGGAAAAGTTCATTACAGCGTAATTTCAGTACTCAGTAGAAATAATAAGAGTAAATTAAATAGTTTAAAAGTACAACTATGAATAAAATTAATGTGTTGGTTACGGGAGTTGGTGGAGGAGGTCATGGAGAGCAAATATTAAAGGCACTTCGATTAGCTATGACTGATTATTATATAGTAGGAACTGACATGTCACCATATAGTTTTGGTTTGTCTGATGTGGATAAGTCATATGTTATACCCTCTGCCACTTCATCAGATTACCTCACCAGATTACTTGAAATATGTAAAAATGAAAACATACAAGCCTTGTTTCATGGCTCTGAACCAGAATTAAAAAAAATAGGTTCAAATAGACAATTATTTGAAAATGAAGGAATCTTTGTGCCTATAAACCCTCAAAAAGTTTTGAAAATTTGCATGGATAAAAGTAAAACCATTGAGTTTTTAAAATCAAAAGGTTTTCAGTATCCTAAATCAATTACTGTAAAAAACAAAGAAGATTTAAACGAAGTTGATTATCTACCCGCTGTCTTAAAACCATCAATTGGTTCTGGAGGATCTGCGAATATAATGTTAGCACAAACCAATGCAGAATTGAAAATGTTTGGCGAATATTTATTAAACATATACCCTGAGTTTGTAGTTCAAGAATACATAGGTACTCCTGATTCTGAATATACGGTAGGAGTGTTACTTAGCATGGATGGAGAATTAATCAATTCAATTGCTGTGAAGAGGCAGATACTGAGCAGCTTAAGTAACCGAATTAAAGTAAGAAATACTACAAGTAGAAAAGAATTAGGAGCTTTACTAGCCATTAGCAGTGGGGTTTCACAAGGTGAAATTGGGAAATACCCTGAAGTTACAAAACAATGTGAAGGTATAGCACTTGCACTTGGCTGTAGAGGGGCCGTTAATGTGCAATGTCGTTTTGTAAATGGTAAAGTTTATGTTTTTGAAATTAATGCTCGGTTTTCAGGAACAACTTCTTTGCGAGCAATGGTAGGTTACAATGAACCAGATGAATTAATTCGGCACCATTTACTAAGAGAAAAATTCATAAAGAATAAACCTTTTAAAGAAGGAACAATCTTAAGGGGATTATGTGAAAAATTTATAAAAAATTAAAATAGTTTGACAATGAACAAAGCTTTAAAATGTCCAGTTTGTAAATCAAAAAGCATGCAACAAATTTATCTTCAACATTTTGGTAGATGCATCACTTCAGATATGAAAGTATTGGAAAATGCTGAATTAGATAATAGGATTTGTAAAGAGTGTGGATTGATTTATAACCAGAAAGGAACCAGAGAATTTACAGAAAACTTCTATAAGAGTAGTTATAGTTTGATGGTAGGTACTTCTAATGCTAAAATTACAAGTTTTGCGGCAAAAAAACCAATATCCCAAGCCGAATTGACATTCAATATTCTAAATGAAAAATTGGATCTTCAAAAAGGTGGAAAAATTTTAGAGGCAGGTGCAGGAAAAGGAGAGTTCCTAAAATATTTTAAAGCGGCTCATTCAAATTGGGAAATAACTGCATTTGAGTCAAGTACATCGTTTGAATTTTTAAAAGCAGATAACCCTGAAGCTACAACTCTAAAATGTCAATATGAAGAATTTACAAGTGATGAGAAATTCGACTTGATAGTGGCCTTAGGTGTTCTTGAGCATGTACAGGACCCTTTAGATATGCTTGATTGGGCACATAGCAAATTGATTGAAGGAGGAATTTTCTATATAAGAGTGCCAAATTTTGAGATAAATCCTAATGATTTATTCTGTGCAGATCATTTATCTAAACTAACCTTTTCCAGTCTTAAAGCTATTGCAAATAAGGCGGGATTTAAAGTTAAATTTAAATTAGAGAAAGGAGTACCTATTTTTATTCTTTTAGAAAAACAAGAAGAAAGTCTCACTTTAAAGAACTGTTATTCTGAGAATTTAAAAATAGTTGAAAAGAATTCTGAAATAGCCTCATCTTCAATGGACGCCATTGTGGAAGCTAGGAATTATGCAAATAAAACAGGTGAAAATTTTGCAATATTTGGCTTGGGGTCAGTCGGTCTTTTTGCACCATTTTATGGCGATTTTGATTCAAATGAAATAACCGTATATTTAGATGAAAATCAATCAGTATGGGGTAAGAAAATTCACAATAAAGAAGTGGTAGGATTGGATTACATAAAAAAGTTAAATATTAAACATATTGCACTTGCCATTAGCCCTGTTTATTATGATGTAGTAAAAGAAAAATTAATGAAATATGGAGTTAAAGTCTATTGTTCCAAATGAAACTGAAATACCAATAATTACTTTAGATGTAGATTGGGCTCCTGGATTTATTTTGAATTTTGTTATTGATTATTTTATAAAAAATCAAATTAAATCAACATGGTTTATTACGCATGACGGTGAGTATTTAGATAAATTAAGAAGTAACAAACATCTTTTTGAGCTAGGTATTCACCCGAATTTTTCTCATAATTCTAGTCAGGGTAATTCTTATGATAAAGTCTTTAGTTTTTTAAAAACGCTAATCCCAAAAGCGGAGATTATGCGAACGCATGGTTTGTTTCAATCTTCAAACTTACTTGCAATGGCTGCTAAAGATTACAATATTAAAATTGATTGCTCATTGTATTTACCTAGAGTAACTGGTATCAGACCACATGTAATTAACTGGAATCACATGACTTTACTAAGACTTCCTCATTTTTGGGCAGATGGTAGCGAGAAATTTTATTCTGATCCAATTTGGTCAGTAGATCACAAAATATTTAAGACTAGAGGAATAAAAGTTTTAGATTTCCACCCAGTCCATATATTTCTAAACACAGTGTCAACTAAAGTATATGGTCAATTATTACAAAATAGAGCTCTGAATGATTGGGATTTAGAGTATGTTAAACCTTTTATTAATAACAAAATTGGGCCTAAATTCTTATTAGACGAATTAATGAGTTTGCTAAAAGGGAGAAGTTTGTTTATTTCTGAATTAGCAAATAAATTTAGTTAATGAGAGTAGCTGCTTTTGGTAGATCGAAAAGATTTTTAGAGTGTATTAATAATGTTTTAGAAAATGGGCATGAGATAAGTTTAATTCTCACAGATGCTCATTTTTCGAATGATGAAAATTATTTGGAGGATTTTTTTGAATTCGCTAAAATTCATCATATCGAAATATACGTAACTAATAATCTTAGCGATGTGCATATTGTTCAAAGTATTCTAAAATCAAATTCTAGGATTGCAATTAGTGCGAATTGGAAAACTATGGTTCCTGAACAAATCATCGAGATATTCCCTCTAGGGGTCTTAAATGCTCATTCAGGTGATTTGCCAAAATATAAAGGTAATGCTGCAGTTAATTGGGCGATTTTGAACGGAGAAAAAGAAATAGCGCTTACTATTCATAAAATGACTTCAAGGTTAGATGAAGGCCCTATAATGGTTAAGAAATATTTTAAAATAGATGATTCAATTTATTTTGAACATGTTCGTGAATTCATAGAATTAAATTTGCCTATTGCATTTCTTGAAGCTATCAATTTGTTGAACCGCGATCCTTACTTTGAAATTAATAAAACTGACAACCTGGAAGAAACTAGAGGGTTTTCCAGATTGCCTCAAGACGGGCATATTGACTGGAATAAATCAACCCATCATATTCATAAATTAATTAGAGCTTCTGGTTATCCATTTCAAGGGGCATATACTTTTCATAAAAATAATAAAGTTGTTATTCTAAGAGCGAGAAAAGAATTTCCTGAATACACATTTTACGGAGTTCCAGGTCAAATAGCTTCTAGAAATTCAAAAGTAGGTGAGGTTAAAGTAATTACAGCAGATGGGCTAATTGTTTTAGAGAAAATAAGAGTTAACAAGGTTAATTACAAACCTTCTGAATTCTTGATGACAGTTAAAGATAGATTAGGATTAAATCTGGAGGCAATTTTTAATAAATTAAAGAATTGAGCTTTGAGTAATAGTATTAATTATGATTCTAGCGAGTTTACACTCAAGTCATATAAAACCTATTTGAAAAGAATTCAAGATCAATACGTTTTCAAGTTTTTTACTGATGATATTTATCAGGAAAGCGTTTGTTTATTGAGACATGATGTTGATTTTTCTTTAGAGTCAGCCATAAATGTTGCGGAAATTGAGTACGAAATGGGTGTAAAATCAACTTTTTTCATTTATCCTCATTGTCGTTTTTATAATATTTTTTGGGAACGAAATAGAGATATAGTTAGTCGGATAATTGCTTGCGGGCATAGAATTGGGTTGCATTTTGATAGCCAATTTTATTCAATAGCTAACACCGTAAGTTTCGAAAAGTACTTGGAAATAGAGGCACAAATGCTTGAAAAAGTTTTCGATATTTCGATTAAAACATTTTCTTTTCACCGTACGGATGATTTTATACTTAGATCAACAAAAGAGAGGTATGCGAATCTAATTAGTGCGACATCTAAAAAAATAAAAGGGGTTTTTAATTATATATCGGATAGTAATGGGCATTGGCGTTTCAAGTCCATGGATAACTTTTTAAAGGAAAATCATAAAAATATTCATGTACTTACTCACCCGGGATGGTGGACATATGATGAAATAACTCCTCGCGCAAAGATTGAATCAATCATGGAAGAAAATAGAAAGATCATTCTTGCGGATTACATTAATGCTGTGAATCAGCACAACCGGCTGGATATTAAATAACGTTAACAATGAAAATAAAATTAAGACAATTTAATAAATATGATTCTGATTTATTGTTTCAATGGATAAACAATAAAAGTTTAGTAAATTTTAATTCGAGTTATAACCCAATACATGAAGTTTCCCATGATAAATGGTTTGATGCTATTTCATCAAACAATTCAGTTCGGGCTTTTGGGATTTGTAATGATATTGATGATTTGTTAATTGGGACATGTCAATTATTAGACTTAAACTTTTTAAATCGCACTGGCGAATTGCAAATAAGGATAGGTAATCAGTCAAATCAAGGAAAAGGTTTTGGCTCGCAAGCAATCGCGCTTTTACTTGATTTCGGTTTTAAAGATTTAAATTTAAACCGAATATCACTTAAAGTTTTTAGCGACAATAAAAGGGCAGTTGCTGCATATCAAAAGGTTGGATTTTTCAAGGAAGGTATGTTGAGACAAACCCACTTTATTAATGGTGTTTACAAGGACCTTGTGGTAATGTCAATATTAAAAAGTGAATATAATGTCTAAAGTATTGATTGTATCAATTCATCAACCGAATTTTTTTCCATGGCTTGGTTATTTTAATAAAATAGCTCGTTCTGACTTATTCATTTTCTTAGATCATGTTGCTAATAACCCTAAATCTCCTATTTATTCTAAAAGGGTTCAAATACTGATGAACGGAAAACCTTATTGGTTGTTGATCCCATTAAAAAAAGACTCCGAACGAACTTTTGTGCCAATTAATGAAATGCGATATGCAGACATAACAATGGCAGGCAAGAAGCATGTTAAAACCATCATGCAGGCATATTCTAAATTCCCTTATTTCAATTTGGTTTTCCCATTAATTGAGGAGTATTATTTAAATACTAATAATTCGTTGTCCACCAACAACATCTGCTTTATTAAAAAGTTAATGATTGAGTTAAATCTTAAAACTCAAACCGTATTAAGTTCTAGTCTAAATCATATTAACTCTTCAAATGAATTATTAATTGAGTTACTTCATCAAGTAAAAGGTTCAACTTATCTGTGCGGAGACGGGTCAAATGGCTACCAAAATGATATGCTGTTTAATGATGCCGGAGTAAATGTGCAATATCAAAACTTTAAGCATCCGGTATATGGTCAAAAAGGTAGTGTAGATTTTTTTCCTGGGTTATCAATAATCGATTGCTTAATGAATCATGGATTTGAAGCAACAAGTAAAATGATAAAACCACTATTATGAATGAGGTAAACAAAGCCGTTCTATTTGTAGGACAGAGCTTTTACCATTTTTGGTATTTATCTAAAGAATTACGTAAATTAGGAGTTAAAGCAGATGTTCTTGATATTGGCGGTGCACCTAACAAAGATTTTTATCATGGGCAAGATTTTGAGTTGCACTTTGGTTCTTTAAAAGATAAAACCGATAATTTAAAGTTTTTTTTGAAGGCTATTTGCCAATATGATGTTTTTCAATTTGCAAACAAAGGTGGACTGTATTTTATATCAGATTTTGATTATTTCAGCAGGCGTAAAATTACATATATTGAAAATACTATTTTCAAAATTATATTTTGGAGCATTAAAAAAGTGTGTGGTACAAATCCATATCGATTGTGCTATTTAGCCAATAAGTTAGGCTTTAGTAACTCCTACAAGCTCCTTCAAAAATTCGCTGGTTTATTACCTGAAAGATGGGACATTAAACTGGTGAAATATTTTGGAGTAAAAGTATTTTATTCTATGAATGGTTGCACTGATGGAGTTTCACAAACTTCGTTTAGAAAATGGGAAACCGGAACTGATAAATCAGTTTGTGATATCTGTTCTTACAGTGGCAATTCAAAGGTTTGTAGTGACCAAGGAAATTTGCAATGGGGTAAACTAAGAAATGAACTTTGCGATTATATATTTCACCCGGGTAATAATGAAGCTGATTACAACATATCAGAGGTTGTTAAAGCCTTTCCATCCATCAATTGCCTGGATGAAAATTTCTGGCAACCAAACATGTTAATTCCTACGAATTATAAAATTAATACCAAGCCAGATAGTATTAAAATTTACCATGCTGTTGGTGATTTTGACAATCGCCAGACTAGAGGAGCAACTATAAAGTCAACGCATATTTATTTACCATTAATAGAACGCTTAATTTCGGAAGGATTCAATATAGAGTTGATTTTTTTTAAAGATATTCCAAGTAAAAAAATCAAATACTATCAAGCCCAAGCTGATATAATAGTAGATATGTTATCATATGGTGCGTTTGGGGCTAATATCCGAGAAGGACTGATGCTTGGCAAGCCTTGTGTTTGTTATTTAAGACCCAGTTGGTTAACAAATATGAGAAAATATAATCCTGAATATGTTGATGAAATACCGGTTCTTCATGCAGATGAAAACAGCATTTATGGGATACTTAAGGATCTGATATTAAATAAGGAAAAAAGGTTTGAGATTGGCAAAAAAAGCAGGGAATTTGCAGTAAAATGGCATTCATCCAGAGTTGCTGCTAGCAAGTATCTAAAGTATTTAAATTAGATTGCAATAAGACTATTGTTTTGAATATATTAATTGTCTATAAGCATTTATATTATCCAATAAGAAAAACATCTGCTCATGATTTATTTTGTTTTGAAAAGTACTCAAAAGAAAACATTTTTTATCTTAGGTTAGATTATGCCTACGGTAAAGAGCTATCGGTTCCAAAGCACCTTTTCAATGTTAAATTTGATGCAGTCCTATTTCATTATGGTTTTTCAAGTATTAAATTTACTTCAGATAAAAATATAGAAGAAATAATAAAGAAAATTTCGATACTCACGTCGTCTATTAAAATAAAAGTGCTTTTTGCGCAAGATGAATATTTGTTTACCGGCAGGCTTAATAAATTAATAAATAAACTAAATATTAATACCCTGTTTTCAGTTGCCCCAAAATCTGAATGGTCAAAGATTTACAACAATATTGATTTAAATAAAGTTGTTATAATTCAAAATCTTACAGGATATATTGATGATAAAGAGGTTGAAAATATTGATGAGTCCGATGTAGAAAATAAAACAATTGATATTGGTTATAGAGCTAGAAATTTACCTCAATGGCTTGGAAAACATGGCTACTTGAAAACTAAAATTGCAAATAAGTTCAATGAGGCATGCTCAAAAATGAATATAAAAACAGATATTTCGATTAACCCAAATGACACTCTTCTCGGTAATAGATGGTTTTCTTTTTTATTGTCATGTAAATATATGATAGGTGTTGAGGGCGGCGCAACAGTTTTGGACGCTGATGGAGAAATTCAGAAAAAAGGAGAAGCTTTCATAAAATATAATCCAGCCGCTTCATTTGAAGATATTGAAAAAGCATGTTTTCCGGGTTTAGATGGTAAATTAAATCTTAAAGCGATATCGCCAAGGCATTTAGAATGCTGTTTCACTAAAACATGTCAGATTTTAATAGAAGGGGAGTACAATGGGATATTAAAACCAAACGTACATTACATTCCTTTGAAAGCTGACTTTAGCAACATTCAAGAAGTGCTGGGAGTAGTTAAAAAGGACAATTTAAGAAAACTAATTGTCGCTAATTGCTTTAACGATATAGTTAAATCAAAAAAATATAATTATAGCACCTATGTTCAGCAAGTCTTGCAAATTATAAAACCAAATGAAAAATCAGATAACTGCTCTAGCTTAGTACAGAATGAATTGGTTAAAATTTGTCTTTTTTATAATAAATGGTTCAATAAATATACTTGGGTTTTGTCTTATGCAGCAACGATTGACAAATGGTATTTTATAGAAAAGCTGAAATCATTAAAGAAAGTTGTTACACATAAAAAATCAGTATTTTAATGAATATTCTTGTTATTTATTCTAATCTTGATTATCCGTTAAGAACTACAATTGATGAACATTTATATTCGTTTAAACGGTACAATCATGGTAATAAAGTTTTTTATTTAAATGCAGACCAACCTTTAAAGGGTAAAGACACAGCATTACCAGAATATTTAAAGAAAATTTATTTTTCCGCAATTTTATTTCATTACGGGTTTGTTGGTTCAAGATGGAATGGCTTAAAGAGTTTACAAAGACAAGTGAGTTTAATTCAATATTTCAAAGATCAGAATGTTGAAAGGCTGATTTTTCCACAAGACGAATACAAAAACCCAAAAGCGCTAGTTTGGCTAATAAATTACTTTAACATTACTAAGGTATTTTCTGTTTCACCAGAATCGGAATGGCCAATTCTATACCAAGGTGTAGATTTTAATAAAGTTCAGTTTCATTTAACTTTAACCGGCTTTTTAGATACCAAAGCAGTCAAAAAACTAAAGAAATCAGTTGATAGAACAACTAAAAATATAGATATTGGTTATAGGGCCCGAAAACTTCCGCCTTGGCTTGGAAAGCATGGGTATTTGAAAACTGAAATTGCTCAAGTTTTTTCAAAAGCATGTGAAAACAGAAATCTTAAAGTTGATATTTCCATTAAACAAGAAGATACCTTTTTAGGTGATTCTTGGTATGGCTTTATGGTACGATGCAAGTACATGCTTGGAGTAGAAGGTGGAGCTACAGTGCTTGATACCGATGGAGATATATGGAATAAGGGAACAGAGTATCTGACCAAAAATCCTAATGCTAGTTTTGAAGAAGTGGAGAAACATTGTTTCCCTAACTTAGATGGAAAGTTACAGGTAAAGGCAATTTCACCAAGACACTTGGAGGCATGTGCAACTAAAACTTGCCAGATTTTAACAGAAGGTTATTACAACGGAATATTAAAACCAGATGTGCATTATATCGAACTGAAAAATGATTTTTCTAACTTAAGCGAAGTTTTGGAGAAAGTACAAAAAGATGAAGTGCGCTCAAAAATAACCGAAAGAGCGTATCAGGATATTGTAGTTTCTAGGAAGTATTCGTATGGACAATTTACATTTGATGTTTTTAAGACTTTGAAGGATAATGATGCAAAAAGCACATTTACATCTTATTGTTTTCTTTTAGTTAATAGAATCATGGATAATTATCATTGGTTTCTGAAATGGTATAAAATTGAAATTTTCCCAACCTATTGGAAATGGTTTTTAATTTCTAATAAGTTAATAACTAAGCTTGGATTGAAAAGAATTTTGTTGCAAAGAAATGCATAGCTCCATAAAACTAAATATTCTTATCGTATACGCTGATCCTGATTATCCATTAAAATCA
>TARA_B110000046_G_scaffold29420_1_pt1 | contig 11256 bp, 13 predicted proteins | sample TARA_B110000046 | Tara Oceans TARA_B110000046 (sample SAMEA4397157) | marine metagenome | biome: Polar Biome; feature: [DCM] deep chlorophyll maximum layer (ENVO:01000326); material: water (ENVO:00002006), including particulate matter (ENVO:01000060) such as... | depth 40 m
TTTTAGGCAAATGGACTGTTCCCACAGGGGTTACCTCTTTCTGCGCAGTTGCTGTTGGTGGGGGATCGGGCGGTTCCTATACTTGGGCTAATGCTGGCGGCGGCGGCGGGGGGCTGGCGTGGATGAATGGGATCACTACAACTCCTGGCAAAGTTTATACTTTGGCTTGGGGTTTGGGTCGTACTTCAATGAGTACCGTATCTTCTTACGGTGGTGGCAATTCGTTTCTCATTGATGATGCCACGGGATATTGCATAATTTTTGCGCAAGGTGGTGGATACACAGGGTATAGCAGCAGCGATCCAAACGGTCATAATGCCTCCGCGCATTTTGGGGGCTATAGCATAAACGGTTTAACTCATTTTGATAAAGGAAATGGATACGGCTACAACACCTCGCAAGACGGTGGTGGTTGGGGCGTCAGGTCACAGGCTGGCAACTCAGTAAACGGTTTCCACTACGGTGGCGGCGCGGCTATATATAGCTCAAGCCAACGCGAAGGTAGCGGAGCGGGTGGATACCGAGGAAATCAAAACTCAAGTGGAAGTAATCAACCTGGAGTGTTTGGCGGCGGCGGGTCGGGATATTACTATTCTAGTACATGGGGCCAGGGCGCGGGTGGCGGCACGGGCCTAGACGGGCAAGGCAAGGGCGGTCATCAAGGACAAACCATAGTTCCGCGTACCAATACACAAGCTGGATCAGGACACGGTGGCTACCAAGGCAGCTATACAAGCTATAGCCAAGGGTCTGCTGCTTATTTTGGTGGCGGTGCTGGTGGGTCGGGCGGCTCGCGCGGCACATATGGCGAAAATCCTCACAGTGGTCGTGAAGAAAACAACGCGGGGTGGTATTCTCGTCAGGGCGGTGCTCACGGCGGCGGCGGCGGCGGGTCGGGAACGTCTGGTGGCGGGGGCCACGGTGGGCCTGGCGGGATCAGACTTATTTGGGGTGATGGTGCAGACGGAACACCTCGGAGTTTCCCGTTTACCTACTGCTCTGAAAAACCAACCATGAAATTTAATGGAGAGTGATAATGGCTATTTCATCCAAAGATTATGACCTTCTTGTTTCTAATATGAGAACAACGCGGAATGAAAAATTAGGCAAGAGCGATATCGAATTGCTGAAGGCCATTGAGGATGCAAGCAGCTATGCAAATTGGAATACGTCTAAGTCTGCTTGGGTCACTTATCGCACATTGTTACGAGATTTACCCGCGTCGATCCCCGACGCGGTAGATGACGACTATGGAAATTTACCAGAAATGCCTTTGTCACCGACTGAAACAGCGGCAGATACGGCGGCGAAAGCATCACAAGTGAAACAAAAAGCAGCGGCAGCTGCATTAATTGATGGAGACTAAAATTGAATTTCATTCCTTATATTGACGAATTTGGCACTGAGCATTTTTTTGATTGTTCAAAGGTAATGTTCACAATGGCGCAACCAGTTCCAGGTCACTTTGACCATGAAACCCAAATGCCGAACAAGTTCGTTTGCAAGGTTGCTCTCGATTGTTTGGGCAACGGTTTTATTATAGCTGACGAAGAACCAGCGAGCATCGTCGCGCGGATCAAAGAGGCCAACGGCGTTGGCTAAGTCAACTCGCGTAAACAAGGCAAAGATGCCTTGTAACAAGCCTCGCCGCGCTCCACCTGGTAGCTCCAAAAAGTCTGTCGTGAAAGCTTGCGACAAAGGCACGGAGCGCGTCGTTCGCTTTGGCGATCCCAAGATGACCATAAAGAAAGGCACAGCTTCTCGGAAGAAGTCCTACTGCGCTAGATCGGGTGGCATCAAAGGTACGTCGAATAAACTTTCTGCAAATTACTGGTCAAGAAAAGCATGGGATTGCTGATGTCTTTATACAAAAATCTGAACGCCCGTAAAAAGGCTGGGACTTCCAGATCCAAGGCGAAGTCAACCGTATCATCCAAGGCCTATTCTAACATGAAGAAGGGCTTCCCTAAACCAAAGAAGAAGGTGACCAAATAATGCCGACAGTTGGAAAAAAGAAATTCCCGTACACTACCAAGGGAAAGGCTGCTGCAAAAAAGGCAGCGATAAAAACAGGTAAGCCTGTGAAGAAAAAGAAGGGTTACTAAATTGGCTAAAGGACCGAGTAAAAGCACCAGGAAAATGGGGTGCAGTTCAATGACAATAGCTGGAAAGGCTGCTGTTAAAAAGAAACCTAAATCGGGAATGAAAATTAAAAAATAATTATGACAATTCAAAGTGACATTAAAGACCTGATCCAACTTTCTGAAAGTCGGGGATGGGAAAAAATCAACAAGGTTATGCAAGACGAAATACTACAACTTGCTCTAAGCATGGCCCGTTCTGCTGACATGACGCAGCAACAAATGGATTTCCAACGTGGAACTATTTGGGCGGCTGAACAGCTACTTAATGTGCCTACTCGCTTGATCCACAAGCTTGAGGGCGACAAGGCAATAGAAGACGCAACAAGCACCTCCGCTACGGCTGAGAAAGGAATTTAAAATGGCTGATAAAGATCAAGAGCAAATGCAGCGTATCGCTGCAAAGCAGCTTACGGGTGAAGCACCTCAACCAGAAAGTGCGCCAGCTGCAAATGCAACTGTGCAAGAACAGGCCGCACAAGTAGGTTCACCACAAACCGAGGGTGATAAGACCCAAGAAGCTGCTGTGATGTATAAGATCCCTATGAACGGTTCGGATCGGGAGCTAACACCGCAGCAAATCGCGGGGACTTATGAGCGTTATAGAGACTTAAATCATAAACAGTCTACGATGAAGCCTGTTATGGATTTGGCGTCAAAGATGATGAACGCTGGTAATATAGATGGCGCACAAGCTGCAAAATTAATGGAAGCTTCGATGCAAGCTTTTACTAAGAATGCTCAGTTTGGTGGTCAAAAAAAGAAGCCACAAGAGCCTTCGCCGATCCAGCAACAGCCCGACCTCAATAATGAGTTCAGAAAATACGAGGACGAAAACGCTATAGCTCTACCCCCAGGGTATCGCGAAGCGGCATCGCGATTGACTGCGATGGAAGAACGTCTGGGCCAGGGTATGCAAATGATGCAGCAAATGACCCAGCGGATGGGCCAGCAAGCTCAACAGGGTGTGCAGTCTGCACAGCAAGCACAAGGTGATCGCGCCCAAGTCGTAGAGCAAAGCATTCGAAACAATTTGGATCGAGCGCAACAACAGGCTGGGTTGCCTGATGAAGCAGTCCAAGATTTCCAAGCTTATGCTGGAGAACGCGGATACACAGCGGAAGATTTTGCAGATGCCAATTTGACAGTGAAGGTTGTTCAAGATTTTGCAAACCAACGAAACACGCCTGAGTTTGAGCGTCTTCGGGACATGTCGTCACGCAGACAGGCTTATTTGCAAACCCAAACGGGCGGTCCAGTTTCGGCTGTATCACCAGGTCAAGGTGATGGAACTATGGAACGTTTAACTGCAAGTGCGCTTGCAAAACAAAACGTTTAAAAAAGGGACGACACGCGACTAAAAATTCCACATATTGGTCTTGAACAATAAGACGCCACGGCTTCACTTTAATGTTCAATATATTGGGAGTTGAAGGTCGCGTGTATTCCGCGAGTTTGCAATGTCCCCCGAAATGTAACCAAATCCAAAGGAGATTTCCACATGGCTGGAATCCAAGGACTTCGGGGCACTGGTCAGTTTTCTACAGACTTTCGCCCTAAAAACTACCGCGAATTATTTTCGCTTCTTGAACCAAATGGCACCTCGCCCCTAAACAGTATGCTTGCTATGACTGGCTCTGAAGCAACAGATGACCCATCCTATTTGAACTTCCGAGATGAACTTCCTGATCGTAAGTTGACTGTAGATGGTGCTGTGGCTTCGACATCAACAGCTGCAATTACAGTAGATGCTGGTAACGACAATCTATTTGCCGTGGCTGGATCAATCATTGTGAACGCAACTACTGGCGAAGTTATGCGAACAACCGCCGACGCATCTGCGACGGGCCTAGTTGTTGAGCGTAATATTGGTGGCACTACTCACCAAATCGCTGATGGCGCACAGTTGTTTATCTCAGGTTCTGCCTACGAAGAAGGGGCATCTGCTCCAACTGGTGTAAGTTTTGACAGCACAGTTTCAGAGAATTTTACACAAATTTTCCGTACTGCTTTCACAGTTACTAACACCTTGGCAGCAACTAATCTCCGCACTGGAGATAAAGAAGATGAGATGGCTACCAAGGCACTAAAAATGCACATGATGGACATCGAGCGGAGCATGTTCTTTGGCAAAAAGCATGAAACAAACGGAAGCACTTCACAGCCCCGTCGTTTCACTGGCGGCTTGATCAACACATTGTCAAATGTAATTGATCGGTCAACAGCATCGAACACCATGACTGAAGACCAATTTGATCGTACTTTGATTGAAGACATCTTCGCGTTTGGCTCAAAGCAAAAGATTATGTTTTGTGGTGCAAAAGTTGCTGGTCACTTACAAAAGTTTGGTAAGGATCGTTGGCGTCCTCACGTAATTGAAGATACTTACGGCACATCACTTACTGGTTATGAAACTTTTGCGGGTACGCTCGCGGTCCATCTTCACCCACAGTTCCGCATGGTTCCTGGGATGGAAAATGCAGCGGTGATCGTGGACTTCCCATATTTGAAGTACAGATACATGGAAGGCCGTGACACATCACTCCTACGGGATCGCCAGAATGCAGATGCAGATGCTGTGAAGCACGAGTATTTGACTGAGTGCGGCCTCGAATTGTTGCAAGACAAAGTACACACATACATCAAAAACTGGACGCTTACTGCGTAAGAGTTTTTTCTTTTGATTAAAGGTTAAGGGCGGCTTTGGTCGCCCTTTTCTTATGGGACGACTGGGGGTGGAAAAACCAGCATAAATGAGGAGCAAGTTAATTTTAGGAGATGCTTTAATGGCACGTAAACGCGCACGTAATGAAGATGGTCACTACATTAAAGACGACCCAACCACACCAAACAATGAGGCGTGGGTGGAGCAAGTTAGTGATAAGCCTAAAAAGGCTTCCGACCCATCGAGGAAAGCAATACAAAGCCGCGCTCCAGCAGCATCAACATCCTCTTTTACTAACTTTATTTCTTCTGGTGATGAAAGTTCTGTTTTCGATCTTCGCATTGGGGACGAAAAAGTTAGAGGATCATGGGCTGCTGACAGAAAACATGTCTTCTGGAAAGTTCCAAATGAGTTAGTCGAAGGTGCAATGCAGCATCACCATGTGTGGTCTGGTCGGATAATTTCGACAAAGGATGATTGATGGCAGAAAAGTCCGTAATAAAGCCGTTCGCGGCTGGTAAAGAAAATTTTAGTCCATTAGAAAATCTTGTCCGTTCTGCTTTGGTTCGGGCGGGTAACTTCTCCCCCAGCCGTATTGACGGTGAGGTGATGATGATGATGATCGAATTGGGCAATCGCATCATCGAAGATATTCGCAAGCACCCATATTGGGTGGGTGGTGAGATAGATTACTACAATGACCCGACTGAAACTCGCGCTATTCCTGACATGATAATGATAGATGGATTGGTTGCTCATTACTTGATCCAACAAGGGTCAGAAAAAGCTATGCTTATGCTTCAAATGTACCAAGCCAATATGACAGATATTCTGCACACCCGCGCCTATGGGAATAAAGAATACACGGTCAAAATTATGGACGGTGGGTCCAGTAAACGGTATGTGTAAATGGCAAGATTAACCTATTCCCCAATCGCAATTAAGTCAGAGGCCACGACCTATTATGGTTTTCGTGGAATTGACCGTTCACGCGACATATCCGCGATGGAAACTCAAAAAGACCAGAACTTTTTTCGACTAGATAATTGTTTTGTTGACTATCGTGGTCAGCTTATACGTGACCCAAAATTCTTTTTGCATAAAGGTTCAAACCGTTTCCCAGTAAAACAAATGCGTTTTTACAGTAGAGAAGGCATCTGCTTTGCAGAGGAAGACGCGGATAGTACACACCTAAGTTCTGATCGTGGAGATCGAGTAGATAGCGCATATGGGAAAAATGCTATTGTTTCTATGACGAATATGAGCGGAAAGGTTCATGTTTTTTCTGTCGATTCTCGGATGTACCGATATGATGGTTTTCAGTTCGACACATCCACTGCTTCGATCAAGCCAGCATTTGGAACGCCTATTCAAAGAAGACTAGCCGTGGCTGGTTTCAAAGACAGACCAACGGTCATAGAGTTTAGTCGTGTTGATAATCCAGACATTTTTATTGCAGAGGAAGCAGTCACTGAGGAAGTGACACGCGCAGCATTTCTAAACATTTCTAATTTGATTGGTACGGCTGATGTTATAACTGGTCTAGGAACATTTGAGGCCAACCGCCTCGCGGTGTTCACTCAAGACCAGACCCTTGTTTTTATTATTGATCCCTCGTTTGACGAATGGCGGTTAGACAGCCGAGCGAACCTTAGAATTGGATGTATTAGCCACAACTCGATTGTTAATGCTGGATCTGACCTTTTATTTTGTTCTCGACGCGGCATTCACTCAATTATGCGTAGCGAGCAAAACGGCCTTACTATCGCTGAAGCATCGTTGTCTGACGAAGTTGAAACCTTATATCAAGATCTTGTTAAGACTACGCCTGACGCAAGAATGATTAGTGCTGTTTATGACCAAGACACACAAACATATCATGTGTTCTTCCCCAGGCGTGGCGGCACACAAACGCAACGACTATCCATGAATTTTCGCTCTGGTTATGAGATGGTTAATTTCCAACTAGGTGATACTTTACTTCCTAGATGTGGCGCGTTTCTCGGTGGCAGATTAATGTTTGGAACAGCTGATGGCGTTTATGAAGCAACCGAGCGGGTATTAGAGCAAGAGACAGGTCTAAGCGATTTACGTCGTTCACCTATGATTGCTGAAACACCCATACTGTGGCTTGGCGATTTTCTTAACAGCAAGCGCACCCACTCAATGATCATACAAGCGACAGGCAAAGGGCGTTTTTATATAGATGCCCTGGATGAAGAAGAACGATTGATGGGTACTCTTGAAGTAAACCTCGACCGACTTATTGGTGATAGCCACTGGGGAGATGCCCCGTTGAAAAGTGACTACTCATATCCATTTAATCACATATTCCGTGGTGTCAGGCTTCGGTTCCGCACGGACGATAAAGACGTAGATTCTGATGTAACTCTGATCAGTTTCGCATTTCTCATGCACAAGGAAAAATAAGATGGCAAGGTTAAAAGTTCTATACCCAGGTAATCACACCTCCAGTGGCAACATCGGTGCGGATATTGAAAACATAGTTCGATACTTGAACAGTTCTGAGCTTGGTGATGAAACACTATCTGAGCTACTTAGGAAGCTATTCGACAATGAAGGGATATTGAAATCTCCCGTCGAGCTTCGCAACGATAATATTCAAGGTCTACAGTACCGTGTCGGTAGCTACACAGAAAGTGAGCAGGGTTGGAAACAACTTGCTACTGTTGCTTCAATTCGAGGTGCGGCTGGTTCAGACGTCGGGACCATTGGTGCGCCATTGTTTTCTGCTCGCGGAGACTTTGTGGTAAATGAAGCAGACAGTGCTGGTGTAATCGCATACCCCACGGGTTCTACTATTTTTTCTTACTTACACGAAACAGCCGACGCGATTGTTATTTACATAAACGGCACATTAATGGCGGCGTCTAGTTATTCTACAGATGCGACTGCGAACACGGTGACTTTAACAAGCGCGACATCGGCTGGTGATCTTGTCACAATTTACAAAGTCCAAAGTGCAAATGACAGCGGATTTACACGACAGGACGTTATTGCTGGAGCATCGCAAGCGGTGTTTCCATTCGTTCACAATGAAGATCAAAAAGTTTTAGTTTATCGAAACGGCGTTTTGCAACGTAGCGGTGGTACAAACGACTATACTCAGCAACCAGCAAATTCGACGGTTACGTTTACTTCTGCTTTAACTTCGGGCGATTTGGTAACATTAATTATTGTCGAAGACACAAGCCAGGTGAGAGTTTCTGGATTGATGACTGAAGACAAATTTACAAACACAAATGGTCTAATTACCTTTAACAAGCTTGCGATTGATGACGCAGGAATCCCAGCGGTAAAAGTAGCGGGTATCACAGATTTGCTTGCCAATCGTGGTAGAGTTTACGTTAGCCCGTCCGAGCCAGCTTCGGCAAACGCGGGAGATATGTGGGTCGATACTTCTTCATCGCCAAATGTTCTAAAATTCTATAACGGTACGGGTTGGTTGTTGACCAGCCCAGATACTGGCATCCCCGCGTTTGTTAATACGAACGCTCTACAATTTTTGCGTGTTAATTCTACGGGGGGTGGTCTGGAATTTGCAGATGTCGATCTTACAGCTATGGTTCCAAAAAGTTATATAGGAGCAGCTGCTGGTGTGGCGGCTTTGGACGATAGTGGTCTGCTTCCAATTAACCAACTCCCTGACACCTTTGCAACTCGTAGCTTCTTTTTCCAACAAAGTGGGTCGATTCCAAACGGAGATTATAAGGTAGCTCGCGCGTTTAAGCAAAATGTCAGGATTGATGCAATTGCAGTTAAATTGACAAGTGGTTCTGGAAATATAAGACTTAAAATAAATGGTATAGCAGTCGGTGATATCGTTGCCGCGTCAGGAGTTATTGCAGAGCAAAACCTTTCAGGATCTATTTTAATCGACGCTGTAACGTCATCCAAAGAAATTGCATTCTCGGTTTCGAGTGCAAACTCAATAACTGACATTGAGGTTACACTCGCAGCGGTGATCACGAATGTCTAATTTGACCCAAGATCAAATAAGAAAAATTGCAGCATCTCTGTCGAGCCAGGGGCGTTACGGTGACAGTCAGCTTGTCCATGTTAATAAGGACGAAGTTAAACTACTTGAGAAAGTAGGGTCTGGAACCACTAACCCTGCGACTGGTTTGCGTGAATTTTATACAGAATATGCAAATTATAAAGAGGCTATTGACGCAGAGGGTGTCGGTGCAACTGTAAAAATCGCAGGGCAAACAGGTCTGAAAAAGGCTGAAATGGCAAACGGATACACAGGGTCAAAACCAGCAGCAAATAGTTCATCTTCAAACGGTAGTGGTGAAAACTCAGTTCGCCAAAATGTAGCTAATTTCTTTACGCCAGGTGATGGCATGGAATACGAGAATGGAGTTCTTTTAAATGATGACGGTTCAAGAGTTACTGAGAACACGTCTTTTCAAGAAACGACAAACTCCGCTACACCTTGGGACGGCAAGAGTTATGTCAACGGTCAGCTTGTAGATGACGACACAAATGCACCCGTAACCAGTGGGCATGACGGTATATTCAAAACAGTTTCAAACGTGGTTGGGTTAGTTGCTAATCCAATTGCCTACGTCGCGGGTAAAGCAATTAACAGTGCGCTTGATTTTGACGGCGACGGGTCAATGTTTACGAAGGGTGGAAAGTTCACACTTTTTGATGGGGACGGTTCTGGTCCAGCAACAACTCGAAAGCCCATCACTCATGGTCGAGCTAATACTAGAAACGTTGGCGATACGTCTACGGTCCCAGGTGAGATTCCAGTAACGGGTGCGCCTGAAGAGGAAATTACCTATTCTAACATTAGTGCAGCACCTACTTATCGTGCGCCAGGTTTTACTAGTCGCCCAGAACGTAGAAAATTTATTGAGTACGATTATACAAGCGGCAATGGCACACCTGTTGGAACTTACAACGGCGATGCAAAGCCATTTTACATGGCGACTTCTCAAGAAGGTTTAGACGCTTATGTAGTTGCCGAAACAGCTTCCAATGCAATTGAGCAAATGATTTCTCAAATGGGACCAGACGTGCAAGACGCAATGGATGGGTCTGTATCTGTCCAATTAACGGACGATAACAAACTTGCTCTTTATGTTGGAGATGATGAAAGCGGATACATCGAAGCAACTTACTCTTCTGACGACACTGGAATGAGTGCAGCAATGAAAGACGTTGCTAATATGCTCAGTTACGGTGAGGCGAGTGGAGACACCAAATTTGATGCTGGTTACACAGGGAGAGTTCGTTCAGCTAAACGCTTTCAAGGTTATGATGAAAATACGTTGAACACTCAGTATGCTCGGCTAATTTCAGAGGAAGCCAACCTTGAGGTTGGAACACCAATGTATCTTCTCTGGCTTGAGCGTAAGCAAGAAATTGAAGACGAAATCAAACGTCGAGACAGCAGCCCCGACGCCCATACTTCTGAATATTCTGTAAACGGAATAACTCGTTCTGTAGCTAATTCAGCTAGGGAATATTTCGCTTAAAATGTGGGACGACTACCTGTTGGATAAAAGGTTAAAGTCAAAATAACAAAGGAGTTAAACATGAGCTTTTCGACAGGAATGATGGGTACTTCGGACATCTTCGGAGCCAACACTGGCGTGAGTATATCTGAACGTAGAAAAGCTGCCGAGCAGGGAGAAATTATTTCAGATGAAGGTCGAAACGGCGACTCGATGATGATCCACGCAAGTCCTTTTACAATGCAACTTTTAAAGGATCTTGGGGGTTCGGGATCTTTCAACCCTTCGACTGGAATGCTCGAATTTTATAACGTTGATGATATGATGAAAAAGAAAATGGGTTTATAGTTTGACCCGCCTTCGCGATGCAATTGAGATATGGGGGACTTGCCCAAAATATAAAAGGTACGCCGCTAGATGGCTTTGGCTCAGACTGGTTTCAGCCGACGACAATGATAAGTTGGTTGTTTATTATAATGATGCAAAAAAACCAGTGGGGTTTGTAACTTACGCATTCCTCACAAACAAAGAAGCGGAAACTTTAGAGTGGTATGGCCCCGAAGCTTTTTCTCGTGATGACGGGGATCAACTTTGGATGATGGACATGGTTGCCAACGGGGGCCGTGCTGACGTGATTAGAATAGCGAAGGATATTCGGAAAAGTCTTAAACAGAATTATCCGCATGTTAAAACAGTAAAGGCTCTGAGACACGCTTCCCGCGTCGGAACCTTCCCGAACAAAGGAAAATGGCATGAAACTGCTTGAAATTATCGGACTTAATTCAACCACACCTCGTATCGTATTCGGGGGAGATTCTGGTGGTGGTGGTGGTGGTGGCGCAAGTGGTGGTAGTGCGCAAGATAAGATTAATGATATTATGCTTGATGATGACTATGACGGTCAGTGGACCAGCGAGTTAAACGATCTTGTAGCCGAGAGAGACAACACAACAAATGCTGG
>TARA_B110000046_G_scaffold79017_1_pt1 | contig 11254 bp, 9 predicted proteins | sample TARA_B110000046 | Tara Oceans TARA_B110000046 (sample SAMEA4397157) | marine metagenome | biome: Polar Biome; feature: [DCM] deep chlorophyll maximum layer (ENVO:01000326); material: water (ENVO:00002006), including particulate matter (ENVO:01000060) such as... | depth 40 m
GAAGATCAATTAGGAGCTAGTTATGATGAACTAGAATGGGCAATGAATACTGAAAAAATGGGTAAAAAAGTACACGATTTTACTGAAAGACAAAAAGAGGTATATGAAATCTATCTTAAATTTAATAGTGCTAATCAGCACAAAATGAACCCAATACCTGTTTGCTTAATCCCAAAAAAAATACAATAACCTAGCAGATTTTAATGTTTTTTTTGCCTGCACTAGATTTCTACGTCTTTGACCTTTGGAAATTTCAATAGGTAATAATACTATTAAAAATAGTGATTTTAATAGGAGTTTTATTTTTTTCATGGGGTAAAATGTTTTAAGCTTATGTATTAAAGGTGCTTAAAACTAAAAAAAGTTGCGTTACAATTTTTAAAAAAATTTATATATCTAGACTACTCTCATCAATTTACTATACAGTCGTTTTTTTAATTCAGTATAGTTCTGAATCATTTCTAAATCAACATTCTCTAGAGTAGTTTCTTGACTAGGATTAATAAGTTCATGAATTTTTTTATCTATGAGAATTCTTCTTAGATTTAAAATTGCATCGGTAACAAGTTTAGACAAAATCTCTTCTGGTTCTGTAACAAAGATGTTTTTTCGTTCCCAATCACTCAACGAATATTTCTCATCATCCATTAAAATAGAGGTCACTATTGAAGATATATTAGTATTTGGATGGTTAATAAACGCATCCATTTCAATTTTATCTTCTTGATTTAATTGATGAATCATTTCATAATAAATACTCTGAAAAATTTCATTTGAGAACTCTATTTCATCATCTTGAAGATTCAAATACAGTTCTTTCGAAACCTGATTTGTATATTTTTCTTTTTCTACATGTATATTTCCTTCTTCATCTTCAACCTCTATAAAATCTACAAAATCTGTTTCTTGATTTCCAAATAATAATAAAATTCTGATAATTTCTCTTTCTAAAATAAATAAGGAATCTACTTCTTTTAATTGTTCAGTTTGCTTTTTTACAACTTCAAATGATTGTTTTTCTTTTTGCTGAGTTTTATTGAAGTCTTTAGTATTCTTAGTTATTAACTGTGCTAATTCACTAAATAAAACTCGTTCTGAAATCTCCATAATACGAGAGCACTCTTGCACATATACTTCTCGTTGAATACTATCCGGAATTTTAGAAATACTTGTAACTATATCGCGAATTAACCCTGCTTTTTTCACCGGATCGTTACTCGCTTCTTTCATTAAAAGTGATACTTTAAAGTTGATAAAGTCTTGCGCAGATTCTTCTAAATATTCTTTTAATGCAACTTCAGAGTGTTTTTTGGCAAAACTATCTGGATCTTCTCCGTCTGGAAATGTAATAACTTTTACATTCATCCCTTGCTCTAGGATTAAATCTATTCCTCTAATAGATGCTCTAATTCCAGCTGCATCACCATCAAATAAAACCGTGATATTTTTTGTGAGCCTATTAACCAACCTGATCTGATCTGAAGTTAATGCAGTTCCAGACGATGCAACAACATTCTCAATACCAGATTGATAAAAAGAGATAACGTCAGTATATCCTTCTACCAAAAAACAGTTATCTTGTTTGGCTATTTCTTTTTTTGATTGATATATTCCATAAAGAATTTTACTCTTATGATAGATGTCACTTTCAGGTGAATTAACATATTTAGCCGTCTTTTTGTCACTAGATAACGTTCTACCTCCAAAACCTAAAATACGTCCAGACATACTATGTATTGGAAACATTACACGACCTTTAAAACGGTCAAATTGTTTGTTTTCTCTAACGATAGTGACTCCTGTACTTGCTAAGTATTTTATATCATAGCCTTTTTTTAACGCTTCGTTTGTAAAAGAATCCCAGGTATCTAAACAATAACCTAAATCAAATTTTTTGATGATGTCTTCTCTAAAGCCTCTTTCTTTAAAATAGGAAAGCCCTATTGCTTTTCCTTGAGAAGTATTTAATAAAACATTATGAAAATATTCTTTTGCAAAATTTGATACCAAAAACATACTTTCTCGTTCATTTATTTGCTCTTTCTCTTGGTCTGACTGAACCGTCTCTTCTATTTCTATATTGTATTTTTTTGCAAGAAACTTAATGGCTTCTGGATATGAATAATGCTCATGTTCCATTAAGAAAGATACAGCATTACCTCCTTTACCTGTACTAAAGTCTTTCCAGATTTGTTTTACTGGAGACACCATAAATGAAGGTGATTTTTCATCAGTAAAGGGGCTGAGCCCCTTAAAGTTACTTCCAGCTTTTTTTAATTGTACAAACTCGCCGATTACCTCCTCTACACGGGCAGTTTCAAAAACTCGATCTATGGTGCTTCTAGATATCATTTAAAATAGTTATGAAAAGGTGAAAAACAAATATAGTAATAAGATGTTCGAATGATTTGTTATTGTATTTAAATTAAAAAACCTCACTAATTTTTTGTAGTGAGGTTTTTATTATAATCACCAAAGATATTAAGAAGCTGCTCTTAATTTCTTTAAGGTAGTTTTTGTCATTTTTTGTTCAGCATAATCCTTTGATACAACGAGTTGCTTTTCATCAGAACTAGGCAATTCAAACATTGCATCTGTAAGAATGGCCTCACAAAGTGAGCGCAATCCTCTTGCACCTAATTTATATTCTACAGCCTTCCCTACAATATAATTTAATGCATCTTCTTCAACAGTAAAAACGACATCATCCATTGAGAAAAGTTTCTCATATTGTTTAATAATTGAATTCTTTGGCTCTGTTAAAATAGCTCTTAACGTCTCTGCATCTAGCGGATTCATATAACTTAATACAGGAAGACGACCAATAATTTCGGGTATTAACCCGAATGATTTTAAATCTGATGGAATGATATATTGTAACAGATTTTCCTCATCAATTTTATCTTCTTCCATAGAAGCACTAAAACCTACAGCTTGCATGTTTAGGCGTTTACTAATCATTTTATCAATTCCTGAAAAAGCACCACCAGCAATAAATAAGATATCTTTTGTATTGATTTCTATAAATTTCTGTTCGGGATGTTTCCTTCCTCCTTTTGGAGCAACATTCACTACAGAGCCTTCTAACAATTTCAACAATGCTTGTTGTACACCTTCTCCAGAAACATCTCTTGTGATAGATGGATTGTCTCCTTTACGAGCAATTTTATCTATTTCGTCAATAAAAACAATTCCTCTTTCTGCTTTTGCAACATCGTAATCTGCAGCTTGCAGCAATCTACTTAAAATACTTTCTACATCTTCACCAACGTAACCTGCTTGGGTTAGTACAGTAGCATCTACAATAGAAAAAGGAACATTTAACATTTTTGCAATACTACGCGCTATCAATGTTTTTCCTGTTCCAGTTTCACCAACCAAAACAATATTGCTTTTTTCAATTTCAACCTCGTTTTCATCACTTACCTGAGTAAGCCTTTTGTAGTGATTGTAAACGGCAACAGACATTGCTTTTTTTGTATCATCCTGGCCAATTACATATTGATCTAAAAAGGTTTTAATTTCTAGAGGTTTCTTGAGAAGAATTTCTTTAGCTAAAGTTCCTGTTGTAACTTCTGTAATTTCTTCTTCTACAATACCATGAGCTTGTTCAATACATTTGTCACAAATATGTGCATCCATTCCAGCAATTAATAAATCTGTTTCAGATTTTTTACGCCCACAGAATGAGCATTCTAAATTTTCTTCTTTTGCCATTACTTTTTTACTGTTAGAATGATACCCATTCTGATTATTTTCTTACTAAAACTTCATCAATCATACCATATGTCTTTGCTTCATCTGCTTTCATCCAATAATCTCTATCAGAATCATCATGTACTTTTTCTACAGTTTGACCAGAATGTTTTGCAATAATTTGATATAATTCATCTTTTAACTTCATTATTTCACGTGCAGTAATTTCAATGTCTGATGCCTGACCTTGAGCTCCTCCAAGTGGTTGATGAATCATCACTCTAGAATGAGGTAAAGCGGAGCGTTTTCCTTTTTCTCCTGCACACATTAAAACCGCTCCCATAGAAGCTGCCATTCCTGTACAGATTGTTGCTACATCTGGCTTTATAAATTGCATGGTATCATAAATACCTAGACCTGCGTATACACCTCCTCCAGGTGAATTGATATATATAGAAATGTCTTTTGATGAATCTACACTTTCTAAAAATAATAACTGAGCTTGAATAATGTTAGCTACTTGATCATTAATTCCTGTTCCTAGAAAGATAATTCTATCCATCATTAAACGAGAAAAAACATCCATTGATACAGCATTTAGCTGACGTTCTTCAATAATATTCGGAGTCATATTGGTAATTAGCTGATTGTAGTAGGTGCTACTAATTCCTTGATGTTTTGTTGCGTATTTTTCGAATTCTCTTCCGTAATCCATTAGATTTATTTTTTAAAAAATTATAATTGTAAAGATAGGAACTATAGATGAATAATTATGAAACTATCTAGAGCTAAAAAAACTCCTCTTTTACAAGAGAAGTTTTCTTTTTTATCTGTATAAATTTCTATTTATAAACCTCTTTTATAAATCCTTCATAGGTGACTTTTTTTGTTTTGAAAGTCATTTTTTCTTTGTAAAAAGTCATTAATTTTTGACTTAACAGTTGATCTTGTAATTTTTTAGCTTCTTCTTGATTTGCTAGAATTCTATTAGCAATATCATCAAGTTCAGCATCTTCTGGATTCATGTTTCCAAACTGTGCCATTTGACTTCTTATAAATCCTTTTGCATACTCTCTAAGCTCTTCATAATCCAACTTTATATCATTGTCTTTTATGATTTTTTCTTGAATTAATTGATAACGTAATCCTTTTTCAGATTTGTTATATTCTTCGATAGCTTGCTCAGGAGTCAATTCTTTTTCTCCTGCAGTTGCCAACCATTTTTGCAAAAATTCTGCTGGTAAATCAAAACTTGTATTATCTATTAAATATTCAGTAACTGAATTTAATAATTGTTGATCTGCTTGTTGTTGAAATTGCTTTTCTGCATCATCCTGTATCTTTTTTCTTAATTCTGAGACTGTTTTCACACTTCCGTCAGTAAACAATTTATCAAATAATTCTTGATCTAAATCAGCTAATTCAATTTCTGTGGTTTCTTCAATTGTAAAAGATACTTCAATATCTAATCCATGAATTTGTTCATGAGAAAGACCTAAGGCACCCTCTAACTTATGATCATCAGAAAATAATCCTTTTGTTTTTAACTCAATAACATCTCCGACTTTATTTCCTACAAAATTTTTTAAGTTTGCTTTTCCTTTTAAATCTGAAAGATTAATAGTGGATTTGTTCTCAATCTGTTGTTCTTCATTTACAAAAGTTCCAGTGACTTTGGTGCTATCTTTGATAACCTCAACAGCTGACATTTTTCCATAACGAGATTGTAAGTTTTCTACTTCTTTGTCTATCAAAGCATCATCAGCAGAAATAACATACTGAGTTACTTTCTTTTTAGACGTTAGGTCTACTTCAAATTGAGGAGCTAATCCTAATTCAAACTCAAAAGAAAATGTTTCGGTGTCCCATGAGAAACCTTCTTGAATTCTAGGGATTGGATTCCCTAAAATATCTATTTTTTCTTCTGTTAAAAACTTATTCAATGAATCTTGTAGAAGCTTATTTACTTCATCAATCATGACAGATTTTCCATATTGTTTTTTAATCATACCCATAGGAACATGACCTTTTCTAAATCCCGGTATATCAGATTTTTTACGATAATCCACTAAAATCTGATCAACTTTTGCCTGGTAATCATCAGCAACGATAGCTACCTTTACAACTGCATTTAATGCATCAATATCTTCTTTTATAATATTCATTGTCGTCTTCTATTCTAAAAAATTGAGTGCAAAATTACGGCTTTTTCTTAATTCTAACAAAGTTTAAACACTTCAATTTCAGGTCAGTTATAAAGCATCAATCCAGTTAATGTTGCTTTTTAACTTTCTTCATTTGTTTTTCTTTCTAGTTCTTCTTGAAATTCTTCCATAACAGGTTTTACAGTACTTTCAGGTATATCTGACACTTTGATATACATCAATCCATCAACGGCATTGTTAAATTTTGGATCTACATTAAATGCTACCAACCTTGCATTTTGTTTTACATATTTTTTTATTAAAACTGGAATTCTTAATGCTCCTGGTTCTATTTCATCAATTACCTTATCAAACTTTTGCATATCAGCTTTAGTTGCATCAAATACAAAGTCTTTATCAGCATCTTTAAGTTTTACCTTAAATTCTTTTTTAGGTTGGATGTATTGTGCAATGTATGGATCATAATAATGAGATTTCATAAACTCTATCATCAAAGATTTAGAAAAATCTGAGAACTGATTACTGATACTAACACCACCCATCAAATATTTATATTCTGGATATCGTAAAGTAATATGGACAATTCCTTTCCATAATAAGAAAAGAGGCATAGGTTTTTGTTGATATTCTTTAATAACAAATGCTCTACCCATTTCTATCGTTTTTTCCATCATCCCATGTAATTCTGGCTCTAATCGAAATAAAGTTTGAATGTAAAAACCTTTGATACCATATTTTTTATAAATATCTTTTCCAAGACCCATTCTATAAGCGCCAGCAAGAGCATTTTCTTTCTGATCCCATAGAAATAAATGATGGTAATATTCATCAAACTTATCAAGATCTATAGACTTATTTGTTCCTTCTCCAATATCTCTAAAGGTAATTTCCCTTAGTCTTCCAATCTCATCTAATAGGTTCGGAATTTCATTTGCTGGTGCAAAAAAGACTTCATAATTTTTGCTTTCTGATAATTTATTTCCATTTTTTCTTAAATAGGCTACTTCTTTAATGAAATTTTGGATATTTTTTTGAGAAGTGATTTTTTTTGGAGGAATAGGAATCTTTAAATTTTGAGTAGAGAGAATCTTTTGCGGCTTTTTTTCAAATGGATTTGCCAACATATATGTTTTCTTTCTTATAAATTTATAAAAAGAAGTAATGTCTTTAAACTCTTGTTGATCTTTTACAGAAATTGGTTTTCCTATTCTTACCTTTATAACTCTATTTTTTTGGGATAATAACTCAGATGGTAATTTAGCAGTTCTAAACGTATCACTGATTTTTGATAGCATATAAAACAGTCGACTATTTTTGGCATGAAAGTAAATTGGTATTACTGGTACTTCAGCTTTTTTTATCAACTTAACTGCTCCCAACTCCCAGGGTTTATCAACCATTAACTTTCCGTCTCTGTAAGTAGATACCTCTCCTGCAGGAAAAATACCTAGTGGGTTTCCGTCTTTTAAATGTTGTAACGAGCTTTTCAAGCCTAAAAGACTAGATTTTAAATCCTTGTGATTCTCGAACGGATTCACAGGCATTACATATGGTTTTAATGGTGTAATTCTATGTAGTAAAAAATTTGCAATTATTTTATAATCTGGCCTATGCTCTAACAACAATTTTAATAAAAGAATTCCATCTATCCCACCCAAAGGATGGTTTGAAACAGTGATAAAAGCACCACTTTTAGGGATTCTCTTTAAATCTTCTTCAGGAATTTCAAACTCAATCTGAAACTCATTTAAGATAGCATTTAAAAAAGGCAAATCTTTTTTATCTTTATGTTTTTTATAAATTTTATTTACCTTAGAAATTCTTAGTAACCTTAATAAAATCCAACCGACAAAAGTTCCAATAAAACCAAATTTATCGGTACCAATTACTTTAGCAATTTCTTTAGATGTTACCAGCTCCATAAATGAAAAATTCGCTTATTTACAAACATAACCAAAAAAATAAAATAGTGCTCATTTATTTTTTTTGAATTATAATTTGTGCTGTGTTTTTATTTATTTGAGATAAGATAGAACTTCCTAAATTATGGATTTCATTTAGTGAGTTTTTTGTAAAATGTCTCACTGTGTACAAATCAACGCCCTTTATAAAAGACACTTTAAAGATAAATTTAATTTCATCATAAAATTGATCAAAGTGATTGAAATTATTATCTACACAAACAGAAAAACTAATGGCAGAATTCTGAATTAAATTAACTCTTAATTGGTATTTATGTAACAATTTAAAGATGTCACTAATATTTTCTTCAACCATAAAAGAGAAGTCTCGTGTAGATATAGAAATTAATACTTGATTTTTCTTTACAATAAAACATGGAACTATGGGCTCTATAGTTATACCACTGCTAACTTTGGTTCCTGGTGAATTAAAATCATTAAATGATCTTACGTATAAAGGAATCTGTTTATTTTGAATAGGTTTAATTGTTTTTGGATGAATTACTGAAGCACCATAAAATGCCATTTCTATAGTTTCTTCGTAAGAGATCTTATTGAGCAATTGCGTCTCTTTAAATTCTCTTGGGTCTGCATTTAATACCCCAAGAACATCTTTCCATATTGTAACATTTGTAGCATCAAGACAATATGCGAAAATTCCTGCTGTATAATCAGAACCTTCTCTTCCTAAAGTAGTTGTATTTCCGTTGGAGTCGCTTCCAATAAACCCTTGAACTATTGTTAATTTTGAGGAAGCTATATATGTTTTAATACGCTGTTCTGTTTCTTTCCAGTTTACGGAAGCATCTCTAAAAACAGCATCTGTTATTACAAGTTCTCTAACATCTTTCCAATTATTATCTATTCCAAACTCATTCAAGTAATCACTAACTATTATAGTTGACAATAATTCTCCATAACTAACTATTTGATCATATAAATAATCATATTCTTTAGATGTATTTTCTGCAAGAAAATGAATCATTTCTCCAAATAATATGGTTACTTTTTGATGTATCTTATGATCATCTTGAAAAAGATCGCTGATTATTTTTGTGTGAAAATTAATCGTAAAATCAATGGATTCTGTTAGTTTATCTTGATCATTATTAATAGATGCATTTATGATATTTTCAAATGCATTGGTCATTTTACCCATTGCAGAAATAACTAACAAGCAGTTACTTGCCCCTTCTTGCTGTAGGATATAAGCAACATTTTTAACACCTAGAGCGTCCTTGATAGAGGCACCACCGAATTTATAAACTTTCATTTTAATTATTTAGAATAAATTTCTCTAAATTTTCTTTATTCATTTGAACTACAGACCAGTCATTTAAATAAGTTGCACCAGTACTTTTATAGAAATCAATTGCGTTGGTATTCCAATCTATAACCTCCCAAGAAACTCTATTAAAATTATTATCGTATGCATATTTTAAAACGGCCGAATATAGAGCTTTCCCTGCACCAATTTTTTGTTTGTTTTTTGTGACTATTAAATCCTCTAGATGAATTGTACGACCCTTCCAAGTAGAATAACGTTCGTAAAATAGGGCAATTCCTATAATTTTATTGTCTTGTTCAGCAACAAATACTTTAAACATAGACTTTTCAGAAAAACCATCTCGCACTAGATCTGCTAATGTAATTTCTACGGCATCTGGTTCTTTTTCAAAAACTGCCAATTCTATAATTAAATCTAAAACGGATGGCATGTCTTTTTTTTCGCCTAATCTTATGTTAAAACTCATAACCTAAAAATTTTCATCAAAGATAGTTTTTTTGAAATCAGCTCAAAAAAATTAGTTGTTTTATACAGCTATATTTTATTTGTTTAAAAATATTAAAATGTTTTTATATTGATTGATAAAATGAATTACGAAATCGTTGTAGTTGTTTCAAAAATTAGCATCTTTGCATAAAAAATAAAAATTTATATGGCTAGTAAAAATCAAACACTTGGAGAATTTATAATTGAAAATCAATCTTCGTTTAAATATACATCAGGAGAATTATCTAGATTAATTAACTCTATTCGTCTTGCTGCAAAAGTGGTTAATCATGAGGTAAATAAAGCGGGGCTAGTTGATATTATTGGTACTGCAGGTGATACCAATATCCAAGGTGAAGATCAACAAAAACTAGATGTATATGCCAATGAAAAATTTATACAAACTCTAACAAACAGAAATATTGTTTGCGGGATTGCTAGTGAAGAAGAAGACGATTTTATTACAATAAATAGTCAAGATGAAAATCATCAAAATAAATATATTGTCTTAATTGATCCATTAGATGGTTCTTCAAATATAGATGTAAATGTTTCTGTTGGTACTATTTTTTCTGTTTATAGACGTATTACTCCTGTTGGAACTCCTGTTCAATTAAAAGATTTTTTACAAAAAGGAAATCAGCAAGTTGCTGCTGGTTATATTGTTTATGGAACCTCCACCATGTTGGTGTATACTACAGGAGATGGTGTAAATGGGTTTACCTTAAACCCTGCAATAGGAAGTTATTATTTATCGCATCCTGATATGCAGTTTCCTGAAAACGGAACGATATACTCTGTAAACGAAGGAAATTATATTCATTTTCCGCAGGGAATTAAAAACTACATAAAATATTGCCAAGAAGAAGAAGGAAATAGGCCCTATACCAGTAGGTATATTGGATCATTAGTTTCTGATTTTCATAGGAATATGATTAAGGGGGGGATTTATATGTACCCAAAAAGTTCTAAGAACTCAAATGGTAAACTTCGTTTATTATACGAATGCAATCCAATGGCTTTTATAGCAGAACAAGCAAATGGTAAAGCTAGTGACGGTTTTACCAGAATTATGGATATTGAACCTAGAGAACTTCACCAGCGTGTTCCTTTTATCTGTGGAAGTAAGAGCATGGTCAACAAAGCTGAAGATTTTATGACAGCAGCTACATAACCTTTCTTTATACTGTTATCAATTATCGGAAAGTGAAGTTCTTGTCTGCATCATTATTAATGGTTAAATTTGTAGAAGTTATTAATTAAGAACACTTAAAAAATTAAAAAATATGGCTTTCGAATTACCAGAATTAGGATATGCATATGACGCATTAGAACCTAATATAGATGCAAGGACTATGGAAATACACCATAGCAAACACCATAACGGATACACTACAAAATTAAATGGCGCAATTGCTGGAACAGATTTAGAAACATCATCTATAGAAAACATCTTAGGAAACTTAGATATGAATAATGGGGCTGTTAGAAATAATGGTGGTGGTTTTTACAATCATTCTTTGTTTTGGTCTGTAATGAATCCTAACAATTCAGGAGAATTAACAGGAGTCTTAAAAGAGGCTATCATGAATGAATTTGGTTCTTTTGATGCTTTTAAAGATGCTTTTTCTAACGCAGCAGCAACTCAGTTTGGTTCT
>TARA_B110000046_G_C13025791_1_pt1 | contig 11229 bp, 7 predicted proteins | sample TARA_B110000046 | Tara Oceans TARA_B110000046 (sample SAMEA4397157) | marine metagenome | biome: Polar Biome; feature: [DCM] deep chlorophyll maximum layer (ENVO:01000326); material: water (ENVO:00002006), including particulate matter (ENVO:01000060) such as... | depth 40 m
ACATCTACATTACCAGAACCTTGATCTGCATAACTACTTGTCGTATACGTTTTACTGATACCTACATTTTTAATAATATTTGTAGAAAACAAGTTTAAATTAATATTTTTATTAGCCACATCGTCAGAAGGAATTGGCAATCCATTCATCGTAGTAGATAAATACCGATCTCCTAAACCTCTAATATAAATATCTCCAGAACTTTCACTTTTAGTGACTCCTGATATTTTAGTTGTTGCATTTGCTGCATTAGAAACACCTACTTTGGCTAATGTTTGAGCTCCAATACTTTCTTTAATAATTACGGCTTTCTTTTGATCTATCAACAATGCGGATGCAGACTCTTTCGTTGAAGATGATTTTACAATAATCTCATCTAAAGAAACCCCTTCTTCTGCAGATAATAATTGATTAATTGTAATTGTTTCTCCTACTTTTATAGAAAATGGTTTTTCTATTGATTTATATCCTAAAAAACTAAAAACCACAATATGGTTTCCCGCAGATACTTTTAAACTATAATTACCGTCAAAGTCAGTAGTTGTTCCCAAAGATGTTCCTTTAATTTGGACATTTGCAAAAGGTAAAGACTCATTGTTTGTTTCTTTATCAGTTAACAATCCTTTTAATGTTCCTTTGTCTTGTGCTGCAATAAATTGACTTAAAGCTAAAAAAGTAATAAATAAAAATTTCTTCATTTTAATGTTTAATTTACAAGTGCAAAAGTCTACTAGGTTTGTAAACTAAATGTTAGTTATAAATTATGATTGTATTACAGAAACATTAACTAAAGGTTAAATACGGGAATTTGTTAACCTTTTTTTAATTTAGATTAAACATGAAATTAAAATAGTCTTTAGATATTTGTATAAATCTTATAGGATTAAATGTCATCATAAATCTATTAGTTTTTGTCAACTATTTTATATGACTTACTGCCTTTGGCCAAGGTAGTTTTTATGTTTTTTTAATGTTCCTTTAACATTAACTTAACATACTTATTAGTTCTTTGCAGCGACAAAAACTAATAATTATGAAATTTTCATTACTACAGAAAGTAGTAAAAGTAATCTGTATTTGTACTTTTTTAAGTACGAATGCGCAAGAAAGCAATGCTCCTAAATTTGGAAAAGGATTATTTAACCTAATAGGACAAGACAGTACCTGGTCTATGAACGTTGGTTTAAGATTTCAAAGTCTTGCAACTTCTTCTTGGGATGCTAGTGCTGGTCTTTCTAATCCCGCTTCTTCTTTTTTGATTAGAAGATCTCGCTTAAAGTTTGATGGATTTGCATACTCTCCAAAATTAAAGTATAAAGTAGAATTAGGTTTGTCTAATAGAGATCAGTCTGGCGCATCTAAATACACAAGTAATGCTCCTAGATATATTTTAGATGCTGTTTTAAAGTGGAATTTTTCAGGAAACTTTGTTTTATGGTTTGGACAAACCAAATTACCAGGAAATAGAGAACGTGTAATTTCTTCTGCAAACCTGCAACAAGTAGATCGTTCTTTGTTAAATAGTAGATTTACTATTGATAGAGATATGGGGTTCCAATTAAGACACCATTTTAATCTTACAGACACTTTTTTGGTAAAAGAAATATTTTCGATGGCGCAAGGTGAAGGAAGAAATATTACTACTGGAAATATTGGTGGGCATCAGTACACCACTAGAATCGAATTATTACCTTTTGGAAATTTCGCAAGTAAAGGGGATTATAAAGGAAGTGATTTAAAGTTTGAAGAAGACCCAAAATTAGCACTTGGTTTTGCTTATGATTTTAACAATAATGCATCCAAAACAAGAAGTAATCAAGGTTCTTATATGTTAAATGACATAGGTTTATATTCAACAAATATTTCTACTCTTTTTATTGATGCAATTTACAAACATAAAGGGTTTTCTTTGATGGCAGAATATGCAAATAGAGATGCAAAAGATCCTTTAGCAAAAAATTCTGATGGATCTTTAACAGGTGATGAAGTACAAATTGGTCATGGTTTAAATATACAAACAGGATATTTACTTTCTAAAACAGTAGAAGTTTCTGGACGTTACACCAATATTTCATTAGATAAAAATATTACTGGAAAAAGCGCAGAAAATCAATATACTTTAGGATTATCTAAATATATTGCAGGACATAAGTTAAAAGTTCAAACAGATTTAAGTTATACTGATATTGGTTTTAAAACAAATCAATTATTATATAGATTACAAGTAGATATTCATTTTTAAGACACGTTAATATAACATAACCGTAACATTCGCAACTTTTTGTGGTTGTAAATTTGCAAAACTAAATTTAAACAAAAAATGGGAGATCCATATATTTTAATGCTTGTCGCTTTGGCTGTCTTAGCTATTGTTGACTTAGTTGTAGGAGTTAGTAATGATGCTGTGAATTTTTTAAATTCAGCGATTGGCTCTAAAGCAATATCCGTAAGAAACATAATGATTATTGCAAGTTTAGGTGTATTCTTTGGCGCAATTACATCTAGTGGAATGATGGAGGTTGCCCGTAAAGGGATTTTTAATCCTAGCATGTTTATGTTTCAAGACATTATGTTCATCTTTATGGCTGTAATGATTACTGACATTCTTTTGTTAGATATTTTTAATTCACTCGGAATGCCAACATCAACTACAGTTTCTATTGTATTTGAGCTTTTAGGAGCTGCAGTTTGTATCTCATTAATTAAAATATCTGCAAACGACTCTCAATCAATTTCAGATATTTGGAACTACATCAACCATAAAAAAGCAATTCAGATTATTAATGGAATTCTACTCTCTGTAGTGGTTGCATTCTCTGTTGGTGCACTTGTTCAATTTGTCTCTAGAGTAATATATTCTTTCAATTTCGAAAAAAGAGCTACTTATATCAATGCGCTGTTTGGAGGCTTTGCAATTACAGCAATTACTTATTTTATTATCATAAAAGGAATGAAAGGAACTCCTTTTTATGGCAATGTAAAGGGTTTAATTGAAGGAAATACAATCGTAATTATAGCAGGAAGTTTTGTTGCTTGGTCTATTATTTCTCAACTACTAATACAATTTCTAAAAGTAAATGTTTTAAAATTAATTATTGGAATTGGAACATTCTCTTTAGCAATGGCATTTTCTGGAAATGACTTGGTAAACTTTGTTGGTGTCCCAATTGCAGCATGGAATTCTTATGAAGCATGGAGTATTTCTGGTGTTTCTGCGGATGCATTTTCTATGGGGATCTTAGCAAAAAAAGTACCCTCAAATGTTTATTTATTACTACTTGCTGGAGCTGTAATGGTTGTTACTTTATGGACTTCTAGTAAAGCACAAAATGTAATAAAAACAGGAATTGATTTATCTCGTCAAGGAGAAGGTCATGAAAAATTTCAACCAAACCCTTTGTCTAGAGTTACTGTTAGATTTGCAATGGTGTTAAATACTGGTATTCGTTATGTAATTCCAAAAAAGATGTTGGCTTTTGTAGATACTAAATTTCAAAAACCAGTGATCGAATTGCCAAAAGACAAAACTTATGAATTACCTGCATTTGATTTAGTAAGAGCTTCTGTAAACCTAATTGTAGCAGGAATCTTAATATCAATAGCAACATCAATGAAATTACCATTGTCTACAACCTATGTAACATTTATGGTTGCAATGGGTACATCTTTAGCCGATAGAGCATGGGGAAGAGAAAGTGCAGTGTATAGAGTTGCTGGTGTAATTAACGTTATTGGTGGATGGTTTTTAACAGCAATTACTGCATTCTTAGCCGCAGCTATAGTGGCGTACTTGATTAGTTGGGATATGGTCATGATTCCTGTTTTACTAGCGATTGTTGCTTTTTTAATAGGAAGAAACACCTTAATTCACAGAAAGAAAAAGAAAGAAGTAAAAAAACAAGTATATATAGAGAGAGCCGAATTAATTACCATTAACGGTGTAATTGAAGAAAGTGCAGATCATATTTCTGAAGTTATAAATCGTGTAAATAAATTATATACAAATGTTGTAAATGATTTAGCAAATCATGATTTAAATAAATTACGTAAAACAGATAAACACGTAAAAAAATTAAATGATGAAATAGATGATTTAAAAGATGGGGTTTTCTATTTTATTAAATCTTTAGATGAAACTTCTGTACAAGGAAGTAGATTTTATATTATGGTTTTAGGCTATTTACAAGACGTAGCACAATCTATTAGTTATATTTCTAGAGCAAGTTATAAGCACGTAAACAATAATCATAAAAATTTAAAGAAAGAACAAATTAAAGATTTAAAAACAATAGATAACGAGTTATCTAGTTTATTAACGAAAGAAGCTGCTATTTTTGAAAACAGACATTTAGATGACCTTAATGCGCTGTTAGTTGAGAAGAATGAATTATTAAAAAGCGTTTCTTTATCTATAGAAAAACAAGTAGCTAGAATTAGAACGGATGAAACAAGCCCTAAGAATACTACTTTATATTTTAGTGTTTTATTAGAAACTAAAGATTTAATTTCTGCATTAATGAGTTTATTACAAACCTATGAAGAGTTTTACTTAAGTACTAAACAAGTAAAATAAAAAATAGTTTATTATTTTATAAAAAACCATGAATTTAAATTCATGGTTTTTTTACATATTAAAACCAAAAACCTAAATTAAATAACCAATAATTTTGATTTGTGTCTGGAGACCAGCTATATTTAATTTCTATAGGACCAATTAAACTATTGTAACTGTAGCCAAAAGCGTATCCAGACTTAATAGCCTTAAAATCATCTAAACTTTCAAAAACATTGTCGTCTAAACGGGCATAATTAGCAATAAAACTTGTGTAATGTTTTTCTGCAAAAGAATAACTAAACTTAAATTCTGATTTTAAGAAAGAATTGTCAGACAATTCTGCAAAATCATATCCATAAAAAGAAACAAAAGTATTTATGTAGTTTTTGTTGTAACCCCCTAAATAAAAATCAAAAACATCTGAATCTGAATTCTTTAAAGCAAAACCAGCTTCGTTTGTCATTTGAAAAGTTATTTCATCAGCAATCGTTGTCGCAAAACCTAAAACTCCTTTTGCTTGTGCAAAACTAGTAAAATTGTTATTGTAGTTAGAAGAATTTAGATACCATTTAAAATTTAAATCGGCATAATAACCTTTGGTTACAAAATATTTTTTATCGTACGTATCTAATTTTAAATACCCAAAAGCATTGTAATAATTGCTGTTGTCTAAAATCGTTTTATCATTATTATTTGTTATCGTTTCTGTAGTTGCTTTAAGATATTTTTGCTCTAAACCAAAGCCTAAAGCAAACTTTCTATCGAATGTAGTTTGCACAAAAAACTGATTGGTAATATCTGTATATTTTAAATCGATACTATTAATGTCTGGAAATTGTGAAACCACAGAATTGTATTTAGAGCTGGCTCTAAAATGGTTGTATCTAGATCTAAATCCATAGCTAATATAAAAACCATTATCTACAAAATAATTAAGATTGTATCTTAAATTATCGCCTAAAATTACATCCAAAGACAATAAATCGTTCTCTACAAATAAGTGTTTTTGACTATAGTTTGATAATACTCCTGATTTATATAAAAAATCATAATGAGCCCCTAAACTTAATGTTGCATTGTCATTAGATTCCTTTAACTTAAAGTTTAAATGATAGCTTTTATCCGCTTGCTTTTTTAGTTGATACTCAATTCTTCCATAATTTTTTGTAGCTGATAATAAATGAATTTTTTTAGAGATTTCTTGCCTAGAAAGACTGTCCCCCATCTTAATCGTTAACTTCCCTAAAACATAAGCCCTTGTATAATAGTTGTTTCCGGTTATGTTTATTTTAGAAATATACCTTTTATCAGTATTTATATTTAATAATTTTTTCTTCTTTTTAATAATTTGTTTAGATGCAATTTCTTTAAAAATTTCTCTATATTTTTTAGCTGCTACTTCTCCTTTTTTAATAATTTCATCCTTTTTATCAAAATCTACAACATTGTATTTAAAAATTTCTGGATGAATATATACATCTAATTTTTCTTTCTCTTCACTACTTTTACGATACATCTGATAATTAACAATCTGATTTAAAATAGCAATTACAGAGGTAAGCTTCTCTTTTTCATATAATTTACCTTCAACATCTACACCAATTATAATATCTACTCCTTTAGATTTCATGATACTTACAGGAAAGTTATTTGCGACACCTCCATCAATCAATAATTTATCATCTAAGATTACTGGATCTAACAAAGTAGGAAAAGAGCCACTTGCTCTTAAAGATAGTGGAAGAGAACCCTTTTCTAATAAAACCTCTCCTCCATTTTCTACATCTGTAGCAATACAGAAAAACGGAATTGGTAATTTAGAGAAATCTTCTAAATCTTCTGTAGAATCTAACAATTCAAACAAAAAATTTAGCACATTCTGACCTCTAGAAACGGCTTTTGGCAAACCTACTTTACCTTTTTTTACAGGCAATGTAATCTTTGTTTTTTCTAAATACTCTTTTTCAAAAAAAGGGGATGTACTTCTTGGTAGTTTATCTCTTAAAAGATTTACAAAATCTGTTTCTTTAACGATTGCTTCTATTTGATTTGCCGAAAAACCCGCAGCATATAAGCCACCAATAATCGCCCCCATACTTGTGCCACCGATATAATCTATCTGAACACCCGCTTTGTCAATTTCTTTTAAAACGCTAATATGAGCAAAGCCTTTTGCGCCTCCTCCGCTTAAAACCAAACCAACTTTTGGCTGTTCTTTTTGACCAAAAGAAACTACTGAAATAAGTAAAAAAAAGAGTCCTAAAAAGTTTTTCATTTTTTTTGAGGATAAAAATATTTATGCACTTTAATAGCTCTGGCATTTCCAATAACTTCTTTCAAATCTTCAAAAGAAGCTTCTTTTACACGTTTCGCAGATTTAAATTTACGTAATAAAGTTGTAATTGTCTGTGTACCAATATCCGGAATTTGTTCTAACTCAGATTTTATAGCACTCTTGCTACGTTTATTTCTGTGAAACGTAATTCCAAATCTATGGGCTTCATTTCTTAAATACTGCGTAATTTTTAAAGTTTCGGATTTTTTATCAAGATATAAAGGAATCGGATCATCAGGATAATAGATTTCTTCCAAACGTTTTGCAATTCCAATTATGGCAATTTTCCCTCTTAAACCTAAAAGATCTAAACTTTTTAATGCGGATGATAATTGCCCTTTTCCTCCATCGACAATAATCAACTGAGGTAAAGATTCATCTTCAGCCAATAAACGCTTGTATCTTCTGTAAACAACTTCTTCCATAGACGCGAAATCATCTGGACCTTCAACTGTTTTTATATTATAATGTCGATACTCTTTCTTACTTGGTTTTCCATCTTTAAAAACCACACAAGCAGCAACAGGGTGTGTTCCTTGGATATTTGAATTATCAAAACACTCTATATGTCTCGGCTCTGCAGAAAGGCGTAAATCTTTCTTCATTTGCGCCATTATTCTTTTTACATGTCGGTCTGGATCTACAATCTGTGTCTGCTTAAATTGTTCTTGTCTGTAGTATTTTGCATTTCTTTCAGAAAGTTCTACAATTCGTTTTTTGTCACCCAATATTGGGATAGTAACTTTTACATTTTCTCCCAAGTCAACTTTAAAAGGGGCATAGATTTCTGGTGCTTGAGAAGCAAAACGTTGTCTAATTTCGACAATAAACAACTCTAATAATTGTTTGTCAGTTTCTTCTAATTTTTTCTTAATTTCTGTGGTATGAGATTGAATAATTGATCCGTTTGAAATCTTTAAAAAATTGGCATATCCATGTGTTTCATCAGAAATAATAGAAAACACGTCTACATTATTTATAGAAGGGTTTATAATCGTACTTTTTGATTGATAATTGCTTAATAAACTGAGTTTTTCTTTTATCTTTTGGGCTTCTTCAAACTCCATATTTTCAGCAAAATTAAGCATCATTTCTTGAAACTTATCTAAACTTTCTTTAAAATTTCCTTTAAGAATGTTTCTAATTTCTTTGATAGAATTGCTATAATTTGCTTCCGTTTCTAAAGCTTCACAAGCACCTTTACAATTTTTTAAATGATATTCTAAACAAACTTTATATTTGCCTTCACTTATATTTTTTTGACTTAAATCGTGCGCACAAGTTCTGATTGGATAGAGCTCCTTTATCAAATCTAATAAAACTCTTACAGTTCTTACAGAAGTATAGGGTCCAAAATACTCTGAGCCATCTTTAATAACTCTTCTAGTACTAAAAATTCTTGGGAAACGTTCATTTTTAATACAAATCCAAGGATAACTTTTATCATCTTTTAAAAGAACATTGTAACGTGGCTTGTACTTTTTAATTAAATTATTTTCAAGTAAAAGCGCATCTGTTTCTGTATTAACAACGATGTGTTTTATACGAACAATTTTTTTTACTAAAACGCTGGTTTTACCATTTTCATGGTTCTTATTGAAATAAGAAGCAACCCTTTTTTTTAGGTTTTTGGCTTTACCAATGTAAATAATTACATCTTCTTTATCAAAATACTGATACACTCCAGGTTCATTTGGTAAAGTTTTAACTTGAAGCTCTAAAGATATAGACATGTTCAAAAATAATGCATTTGAGGATATAAATTAGTCTATTCTAAGATTGAATTCTGCTAAAAAGTTTCGATATACAGGATTGTCAATGATTTATGTCAGAATAAATTCTGACTTTATTCTTTATGGCTTTCTGTAAATTCCTTTACTTCCTTTTCTTCTTTAGGAAAAGCGTGTTTACTAAAAATAAAAAGTAAGGCTACACCAATCGTTATATAAGCATCAGCTGGATTAAAAATATACTGAAAAAACGTAAATAAGTCACCTCCAATAAACGGAATCCATTCCGGTAAATTTCCACTCCAAATAGGAAAATAAAACATGTCTACTACTTTTCCATAAAATAATTCTCCAGTAGTATTTTCTGGAAACATCGTCGCTACTTTGTGAGAAGGATGATCAAAAATAATTCCGTAAAAAACAGAATCTATAATATTACCAACGGCACCCGAAAAAATAAGTGAAATACCAACGATAACTGCATTATGAACCTTGCTTTTTATGTTGTTAATTAACCAATATATAATTCCAGAAACAGCAACCAATCTAAATAAGGTTAAGAAGAGTTTACCTGCTTTTCCTCCAAATTCAAAGCCCATTGCCATTCCATTATTTTCAACAAAATGAATTTTAAACCAATCAAAAACGACAACTTCTTCTCCTAAAATAAAGTTTGTTTTTATATAAATTTTTATAATTTGATCTAAAATTATTGCAAATATTATAGTACCAATTGCCAGGTTCCTTTTCGACATTTTTTTAAATTTGTGTTCACAAAAATAACATTATTATTGTGTTTATCTAGTTGTTAAGAAAATATTAGCTTTTATTGTTATTGCAGAAAAATTATTTTTGTTTTTCTGTGATTTTTTTTGATAGGTTTTTTCATAAATAAATGCATCAACTTTTATTTCACCAGTGCTAGAATTTACCTTAATGTTTGAGTTTTCAACCTCTACATAAACACTTCCTTCATACAATTTTATGGATGTATTTGGTTTCACGTAGTTTAGTTTTACAGTTCCCTTTTTTATAAAAAAAGTTAAATCTTCTTGATGATTTTTACGTTCTATATTGGTTTCATCTCCAAAGATGGTCGCCTTTTTCACTTTAGGTATTTTTATAATTACAGAAGCTCTGCACTCCCTTTTGGTAATAAATTTTTCTAAAACAAAATCATCTAAACCAATTGTTGAAATTTCTATATCTTTAGATTGGCTTTCAAATTTTTTAACAACTTTTTTTGCGATAATATCGCAGATGAAAACAATAAAAATAAAAGGATGAAATTATTTTTCATTGAACAAAAAAAGCTTCTACAAGAGAAGCTTTTAGAGTCCTATAATATAAATAAAATTATTACTGTTTGCGTTTTGCCTCTATACTTAAAGTTGCATGAGGTACTAGCTTTAAACGTTCTTTCTGAATTAACTTACCCATAACTCTACAAACACCATACGTGCCATTTTCAATTCTTAACAAGGCATTTCTTAAGTCTCTAATAAACTTTTCTTGTCTAATTGCTAACTGCATATTTGATTCCTTGTTCATTACTTCAGAGCCTTCATCAAAAGATTTAAATGATGGAGAAGTATCATTTGTTCCATTATCTGCATCATTTTTATATGCTGCTTTTAACAAAACTAAATCTTCTTCTGCTCTTTCTATCTTTTTATCTATAATTTCCTTAAACTCTTGTAAATCTTCTTTTGAATATTTTAGTTTTACCTCTGACATAACTCTTATAATTTTTCAATTAATATTTTACTTTTTATGGCATCAAACTCAATGGCTGTACCATCCCTTAATTCATCAACAAAAACAAGTTCTTTCGTTAATGTTTCACTCATAATGTACTCTCTGTTCTCAGAAATAGATTGTTGTAAGTTTTCGAAATTTAAAACCGTTAATTTTATTTTATCCGTTACCTCTAAACCTGTGTCTTTACGTGCATTCTGAATTCTATTCACCAATTCTCTAGCAACACCTTCTTTACGTAAATCTTCAGTAATGGTAACATCTAAAGCGACCGTTAACGAACCTTCATTTGCAACTAACCAACCTTCAATATCTTTTGATGATATTTCTACATCTGCGAGTTCTAAAGTAATATTTTTTCCATTAATGTCAAGAAGAATGTTTTTATCTTTTTCAATTTTGTTAATATCTTCTTGATTGAACTTTTGAACTTCAGCTGCTATAAAACGCATATCTTTTCCAAACTTCGGGCCTAATGTTTTAAAATTCGGTTTAATTTGTTTGATTAAAATATCTGAAGCATCCTCTAAAATCTGAATTTCTTTAATATTTACTTCGTGCTTAATTAAGTTTGCAACGGCTAAAATTTCTTCTTTTTGTTGCTCACTATCAACAGGAATCATAATTTTTTGTAATGGTTGACGCACTTTAATTTTCTCTTTTGCTCTTAATGATAAAACTAAAGAAGATATTATTTGTGCATTTTCCATTTTACGTTCCAAGCTTTTATCAACAAAGCTTGCATCATATTTTGGAAAATCTGATAAATGGATACTTTCTGATGTTTCTTTACCAGTTACAGAATTTAAATCTTGGTACAATCGATCCATAAAAAACGGTGCAATTGGTGC
>TARA_B110000046_G_scaffold185973_1_pt1 | contig 11208 bp, 2 predicted proteins | sample TARA_B110000046 | Tara Oceans TARA_B110000046 (sample SAMEA4397157) | marine metagenome | biome: Polar Biome; feature: [DCM] deep chlorophyll maximum layer (ENVO:01000326); material: water (ENVO:00002006), including particulate matter (ENVO:01000060) such as... | depth 40 m
ACTGTTTCAGTTGTTGTATCACTATCGAGTCCTGATGTTTCGACTGTCTCTGTTGTTGTATCGCTATCAAGTCCTGATGTTTCGACTGTTTCTGTTGTTGTATCATTTGATATTTCAGAAATTTCGCTCGTCTCGACGTCAGCAGTTGTTTCGGTCGTAGAAGTTTCAGCTGTTTCGGTTGTGGTGTCGAGATCGAATCCGGCAGTTTCTATAATTTCTGTGGTGGTTCCAATATCTAGTTCTGTTGTATCATCTTCTTCTATGGGTGCAATATAATCAAGTTCTTTCAATTCTGTATCTTTTAGGTATGCAAGAACCCATTCTCGTAGTGTCACCCTTTCTGTTTCTGTGATTGCCTCGATGCTCAAATTTTCTGATTTAATAATTTCAGTGATTATGTCGAGACCATATGATTCCGGCCTTGATAAAATTTCTGTTATATTATCGGTTATATACTTTGAAAGATTTTCTTTCACCTCGTCAAAATCGTCTACAAAACTACCAGTACCCGCACTAATATTGGCGAAAACCGTTTTCGCAGACTGAGATATCTTTTCCATGTCATCGTTATTAGACATAGTTTTGGCAACTTCGACCGCAAAATTAGACGTTTGCGGGTCTTTCAAATCTACATTAAATTCGAGAGCTGTCCCATCGGCCACGAAGGAATAATTTTGTGTTGAATTTAGTGTTGGATTTGTTATCTTTAATCGGACTATATCGGTATCAACAACAGTAGTCGATGTGCCCACACTTACGCCGTTTTTCCATATCTCCCCGCCCGAAAATGATATGGCAGTTGGCGTGGTGGTAAGTTCTCTAACATAAATTTGATTTGTCTGTACTGAAATATTCCAATTTGTACTTGACAAATCGTATGTGTATGTTATATTACCTTCAACAACAGTCTGTCCATCGGTAGGTGAATCTATACCCGAAGGCTCACCTATTCCAATTTTAACTTTAACAATATCTCTAAACAGGAAAATATTTGTGACTGACATGTGTTCTCTGCAAATGAAAAAAGGGGAAGCAAAATGCTCCCCCTCTATTTATTTTAAATTGTGATGTTATTAAAAAGTATTGTCTGCAACCTCTGCAACATCTCTAGGTGTATAATCACTATACTGTGGTCTAATAGGTCCACCTCTAGTAAGAAGGAACAATCTCATACCATTACCGAATGGTTTGGTTGACATCATACCCACATACGTTCTGTGTGTCGAGTTGGTTGTTGTATCAAACGCATCATCACCAGCTCTAAATGCAGTCGAGGCAGTTGTGTTTGTCGCACCCTGTTTTGCATTATGCCAAGAGTATGGCTTTCTGAAGTTGAGTTTGTCACCAGATGCCGAAACATGTTCGGTGCCTGCACTATATCCAGTATCCAATGTACTTACTTGAGCGCTATCAAGGTCATACTTAGTCAAAGAGGTTTTGATAATACCACCTTGTGTCGAACTATCCGCACCGGCCACACAAACCATGTCCATTTCTGCGTCACTATAGATAAATCTTTGCGATGCAAGTGGTGTTGGGAAGTTGAAGATTACTGTTTTATCTTGAGTAATCGACAGTTGCTCAACAGGGTTGATACACGCCGGACTGTCAATCTGTGGAATGACAGCAGAAACGTGATAGTCCCAAGGCTTAAACACATCATTTTCGCGCACAACAAAACGATAGATACCTTTTGCAACTTTATGAATGTCGTTCCAGATATTCGGGATATCTCTATCTTCTGGGACTTTAATCAAGTAAGTCGATTTACCTGTATCTCTTTCTTCAACATCGTTATAATTTTCATAAGAAAGTTTTACAACAGTGCCTCTTTCGATTGGTTGGTTGAATTTGAAAGTGTCGGTTGTCAGTGAATAGGCATACATTGGTTTTTCAACACCAAAATATTCCAAACTCTGATTGGTCGTACCAAACTGCGCTTGTCCATTTCTGTCAATAGTGTAGTTTTGTCCGTTAACCGCTGCATCGGCTTCTGCACCGTCTACAAAGATTTTCAATCTATTCACTTCGTATAATGGTTGCGATGCAGTCCCGCTTCTACCAAAGAAGTTTGTATATTCATTGTTAAATCCGGCACCTTCCCATGCATATTCGAAGATAAATTGATCTTCTTCTGGGAATGTGTCGATCACCTTAGTTACACGAATACCTTCGATCGCCAGCGTTGTCCCACTGGCAGTTCCCGCAAGCACAGACAGGAATGTAGCGCTGTCTGGGTAAGTTGAGTTATACGCAGTGAGTTCATCACCAGCCACCATATCAAAGATGCCGGAGCCTGGCTCAGTAACGATAAATTCTTCTGTGGTTGTAAAACCAAATGCTGCGGGAGTTTTTTCTGCCCCACCAGCCAGATCGATTTTGTAACCATTAGTAGAACCACCTCTGAGGGAGTTGGGAATTGGTACAATCGCACCCGTTCCGCCACCCGACACTCCGGCCTGTGCTTTGAAAGCGGTCGTTGTACCGGCCGTAAGTACAGGAACCATATCAGAGTTTGCGCCATCAGCTGTGTAGGTCGCAACAATCGGAGTATAATGAATAATTCTCACACGCCGGCTGGATTGCAACGCAAGTGCGCTAGTTGATTGTGGATTAAATGTTGCAACATTAGAAACGATTGGCAATTCTCTTGCTTTACCATTCGCATCTGGAGTTGGTGCAACTTCAGTTTTATCCAAAATTCTAACGTCCATATCTGCATTAAGGAAAGTATCAACACCGTCCGCACTTCTATGTCTAACTCTTGAAATAGTCAGACCCAGTTTGGCTGGTCCTTGCATCTGGTTTCTTGCAGCATTATAGTTTCTAAGGCCGCCGGCAACCGCGCCAGTGCCGATGGTGTGAGTACCACCATTACCAGTATCGGCGTGCGATCCGGTGCCGGTGTAATTATCCACATCACCATATCTAGTAGTAGTCTGCAATGCAGTTACCCACTGTGCAATTGGCACATAAGAAGAACCCGAACCGCCAGCATATCCCTGAGAAAATTCTGTACGACTATCGATGGGTGATGTCGTAAACACGGTCGGGCTAGCACCAAGATCATTATATGCAGTGACAATTGCAGGCATTTCGCTAAAGTCGTTAGTGATGGTATAACCTGTAATCGAATCCGTACCCAATGAGGTCGCATCAGTTAGTGCAATATTCTTGCCTGCTGCTTGCTGACCGGCATAAGTTGCGCCAGAACCATATGCATCATTTTTCTGTTGAATTGGAGCACTATCAGTAATCACCGAAGATGATACTGGTAGGCCTGGAGTTAGTTTTCTACCATTTACATCAAAGATTTGCAATTCATCTAAAGATGTTGAAGTGATAGTGGTTTCACCAGTTGCAGTATTCAAATCTTCCGAAACGGAGGCATAGAAACCTACGTTAAAGTCAGATGTTTCTTCTGGTCGTGTAGAAGGTGAATATAGGCAATGGACAGGTGATCTACCATCTTCATATTCAATTCTACCAGAAACATTATGAACGTGTCTCTGTACAACAAACCATGCATAGTCATCGTCTTGATCTACAGATGCTTGATCAAACATGAACAGTCCTGTACCGTGATCGGAACAAGTCAGGCGATATGCGAGCGGATAACCACTTTCGATATCGTCAGTTGTTTTACCTTGACGTCTGAAGAAGCCAGATTTTGCCTTGTTTGTATCATTACTGAAGTTGAAATAGATTTCACTCAATTCTCCAGGCTGTCTGTAAACGGATTGTTTAATACCGTCACGGCCTTGACCTTTAGTTAGATCGCCGTTGTCTTTAATCTGCAATGCAGTTGCGACATTTACATAAAGATATTCATCGCGCTGATCGTAGAAGAAACGCATCCGCCATTTTTGTGGTTTCCGTACATCTTTAACAGGTTGTGTCAGAGAAACAGAAGTTGGAAGTGCTTCAGTGGCAGAGTTGATATCATTCTTAGAAGATAGCAAGTCGGTTGCCTTTTCTGATTCCACAACTACTAGGTCACCAATTCTATCAACACAATTTTTCACATCTCTGTGGTTTTGTTGTCCATTAGATGCAATGGGGATTGGTGTTACTGCATCTTCGTTGACATATGGATAGATCATGCTGTATGGCTGACTTTCAAATTCACTTTCTGGAATTGCCAAAGCCCATTCGCCTGATGCGTATTCAACCTTAGAAGCTTCGTCAAATGCATTGACTTGATTGGTTGTATATGTGGTTGAATCGACACTAAATGTAACTACACCAGTATCTACATCGACACCTGTGATTACGATAGCACCATTACCATGCGGTTGGATGATTCTTTTATTCGCAGTCGCATCGGCAGTTTTGATACCACCCAATTTGAAAATTGTGCCGGTCAGATCTGACGCTGATTGACAAAGGGTTTTGCCATCTTCATCAATAAGAGTGAATGTGCCTGTCCATGGCGATGCGGTGATTGTTGATGGTGCCGCAGCGAAAACAATCTTTGCAGTTCTTTGTGCCTGAGATGAAAATGCTGAACTAAAATAGTTGCCATATGGATGTAGCACCATATCTCTGGCCAAAGTTTTCATTAGTCCGTCACTTGCTCTTTTATCAACTTTTGTGTCGAGAAAATATTCCAGAAGAATTGTATCACCCACATCAAAAGTTTCACTTCTCCACGTAACCGTGCCATAATCGAGCGCGATTTGAGCTGCATCAGTAACGGCAGTAATTTTTAAAACTAAGTCAGTTGTCACAGGAACATTGTGCATAGAAGATGAAGGAATGGTAATTGTGTCGTCGACGACATAATCTTTACCAAAACCGATTGGCAAAACTTTATTGACATTTCCTAAGGCATCTACATATATTTGAAAAATTCCATCTACACCATCACCGGAGCCAGTCGCCCCAGCTTCTACATAATAAACACCCGGCCGGTGATCGGTGTTTCCCGCTGATGCTTCAACACCAGTAATAGAACCTTTGTTGTCTGCGTTGTCTTTTGAAAAGAAACCGACTGCGAATTGTCCGATTGCCATACCTTCGTCGATGATTGCCGACACACCAGTTGTTGAGTCATCATTGGTTGACGTGGGATTGTAGTTATTTCCTGTGCTTTTGATATCTACTGAAACAATTCTGCCGTCGCCATCCGCAGTCGCGGTTGCGATACATTGTGTCAGAAGTCCAGCTGTTGGTTCGCCACCTTTAATAATGATATTGTACTCAAGGTTTGGTGCGTAACCATAACCACCGGAAAGTACGTCAATTGCAGTAATACCACCGTTTGCAGTAATTGAACCAAGAGAAATACCAAGGCTACATTTCTGTGTACCTTTTCTAAAGATTTGTGAAAGTGGTTGGGTTACTGTCGTGACCGACCCGCCCAGAAAACTTCTTTTCTGCGAGGACAGTGCATATGGTGCTAGTCTGTCGAATTCGTCCTGTGCTGGTTTTTCCAATCGAGTGTAAGTTTGGTTAAAACTATTCAAGAATTGAAATTTTTGCTGATGCTTTTGCTGCAGCATTGATACCATTTCGTTTCTCTGGATTGAAAACCCGCCCGAAAGGAACTCCGTGTTTAGTGAAGTGGCCATTTATTGATCTCCTGTTTTGGTTTATCTATATTTATAAAAAATTCTCTTTACAACTTTTGCAATTTCGCACGCCAATATAAGACGTTTTATTCTATTTATAAAAAAAACTCTTTGTGTTTTGTCTACCATCCTATTTATAATATTTTTTTCATTCAATTTTATGTTTGATCTGTATCGCCTGGAGCCTTACCGGCAGTAACATCGGTGTATCTAATACTAGAACCTGTGACTTGCATAAAGACTCGCATACCATTACCGTTGGGTAAAGTGGATGCCATGCCTTCATATTTTCTTGCATTTTTGCGCCAAATATATTTTTCGCCATCCGGTCCGTGGTGTCCCGCATATTTATTTAATGCAACCGAACCAAGAGCAATGCCATTTGGATCCGCTGCCGGCGGCTGTAGAGTGGTGTCAAATTGTTTGTTAATACCATCTGAGTCACCATACTTATTGATTTCTACATGTCCTGCTTGTGTCGAGAAACTAGCAGAAGATACGCAAATCAAATCTAATTCGCTTTGTGGATAATAAAATCTTTGCGAAGTGATTTGTGTTGGGAAAGAAAATACAAAATTTCTATCTTGTGTGATAGACAGTTGTTCCATTGGATTAATAATTGCGTGAGAATCTACTTCGTGCATTGTTGCAGAAACGTGATAATCCCAAGGTTTCAATACATCTTGCTCTCTCACAACAAACCGATTGACAGTTTTAATCATATTCATATTAGTTTCTGGGAAGTTTCTGTCTTCGGGTGTAGAAATAATATAAGTCTCTTGTGAAGGATTTGATGTTTGATAGTTGACCATCTTGATAGAGAACGAACCACCATTTCTTGGCGCATATTTAAAGAATAAATTTTTGTTATAAAAATCATACATATACTCGTTTTTTATACCGCTTTGATTTGTCCAAATTATATCTCCAGGCAGTTTACCATTATGCGATGCCACGTTTTTCGATGTTACCAAGTTTCCACTTGCAACCACAAACGATGGTGCCGGTGAGGCGCTGGAATTAGAATCGAAGAATGGTACTGAAGTACATCTATTCACGATACCAGTAATTGTGCCGTTAGTTGCCTCTCCCAAGAAGTTGACTACAGCTGCGGTGGCATCCAATGCCGGTATTTTAAATTTGGGTCCTAAGTCGGTAACACCTGCCGCATCAAGAGATTCTAAAAATCTGCCGACTGTACTCGGATCTCCCATAGAAACCCATTCATCATATGTTAACACATATGCGCCAGTATCTCTTTTAACTTCTACATCATCGAGCGCAACAATCATAGATTCGAAAACTTTTTCCATATTTGATGCCTGAGCGCTGTATAGAATGTCTAACAATGCAGAATCGCCATCGGTATAATCTGCCGTCGAAATGGTCTCGGCAACTCCGATAACACCAGAGCCGCTGGTAGAACCAGATTTGAATGTTGACATTCTTTCAAGCATCCCCGCTGGAAAAATAACATTCTCGGAAAAACTTGGTGCAATATCAGAACTAATAACCCACTGCGCTGCTGCGGGTGTGGTGGCCGTAATGACATCGCCATCTCTATCTGTATGTACAAGAGTGATGTTTGGCGATGTGCCAGTTCTTATCAATGCTGCGGGCGAAACCGACGCGGCCATTGCGATAGATGTGTTTTTACGTTTTGGTAAAGAGTTAAATCCAGTAATTGCAAGATCGGTGATCGAATCTCCGACTCCGTTCGACAACACTGCTTCAGCCGAACTGCCGGGCACCGTAGATATGCTTAATGAAGTAGTTCCATGCTGAACAAAAGATCCACCAAACACATCACCAGTACCGCTGAGTCCGAAAACAACATCTGTTACCGATGAAAGATTTGCCGCCAGATCGCCATATGTTGCGACGATTATTTGTCCAGTAACATCATTGATAAATTTAATTCTTCCCCCACCAGTTGGCGAGGGCACAACGTCAGCAATAAACATACCTACTTTTAATCCGGCCGCAATTGCCGTGGCCAGGGGGTTAGTAGCGCCAGAGGACATATCTGCCTGAATTATCCATGTTTTTTCTCCCCATAGTTCTGTGGTATCAGTATTTCTAACCGATGTGATACCACGAAGATTGTCCGTTGCGATATCTACAGTGGAAGTCAATGAACCCGATACACCAGATGCATAACCAAATGAATTAAAATCGACTGCGTTGACATAACCATTAAACAAATCTTTTTTGATATAGATTGTTGGGCCTTCTGTTTTGAATATGGTGCCTAACGAACTTTGTAATGCAGGGGGCTTCGACAAATCGTCTAAGTCGGTAGATGCAAAATATGTTGACAGGTCTGATACATCGACAGGACGTTTTGCGGGTGAATATATACAATGCACCGGCGACTTGTCTGTGTATTCTGGTTGACCAGATGTTTGGTCCACATGTCTCTGCACAACAAGCCATGCATAGTCATCGTCTTGATCGACCGCACCGGCATCAAACATGAATAGTCCTATTCCATGATCGGTTACTGTCATTCTATAACTCAACGGGTAAGATTGTGCCTGCTCATCTTGAAGTTGTGTTCTACGCATAAAGTTTGATTTTGAGGTTAGAAGTTTTAAGGTCGAACCCCTGCCGATAGATGGTGATTTATAAATGTCACACAATTCTCCTGGCTGACGATAAACTGCTTGCTTAATGCCGTCACGGCCTTGCGCCTCAGTGATAGACATATCATCTTTAAGTTGGTATGCAGTTGCAACGTTTACTTTAATTGAAAAGTCTGCCTCGTCCCATTCAAATCTCATACGCCATTTTTGTGGTTTTCTTGCACTCGAAGGTGATTGATTACTACCACCAAATCCCAAATTGGAGTCTGACAATAAATCAACACCTTTATCAGATTCGACTAAAAATTTATTTGTAATTCTTCTTAGTGCGTTTCTTGTACCCTGCTGTGTTGTGCTAGTAGGTTCTGGATAAATTAATTTAAACGGAACTGCAAATGCATCGGATTCGACAAAAGAAACATAAAACAAATCCTGATCGGTAACTTTGACTAGATTCGCTTTAGCCAGACCGCCAGATGCAGACGCAGTAAGTGCCGCCGTTGACAGTAGGCCTGCTGCCGAGTCCTGACCTGCTCCATCTGCGAGAATACTAGGACGCACAGTACCAGATGCGCCGTCCACTTCGTGAAACCAACCAATAAATGCATTGGTTGCAGGCCGTCCGGCAAGATTGTCATTCAAAACTGGTTTAGAAAATGCCCAGTAATTTACACTTGTGCCGTCAGTTTGTGGCCAAGACAGATCTGCTGCGTTTGAACCAAGATTTTCTTGATCTGGACCGAGACCAGCTGGACCAACTAATGCACCATAACGCACATCTAAAGATTCTTTCCAGTGATATGAAATCGTAACTACTACTCTGGACATATCTGATACCCAAGACAACGGTGCGGTTACGGGATCCCTTCTCAAAGAAAATGTTGCCTTTCTGGTGACCAGATCAGATGTAACAACCCAATCGTCATCTGCTATAATTCTTCCATCAATCGAAACTCTAAATTCGCCCGATCCTAGATCTTGTTCTACAAGTGGAAAATCTGAAGATAGTGTCATCCATGTGGAAGAATTGGTCGGATTGATCGCGGCAAATGTAGTTGAAAAGTCTGCGGGATCGTTTTTAACAGTATGCTCTCTGACACATTTCCAAAGTTGATTTGCGGATCTTTGTGTTGCGAAAGATCCATCTGCTTCAACATCAAAATTATATGGTGTTGATAATTGATTTTTCATAAGAGACACAACATCTGTATCCCCTGGCGTGGTGGCGGAAATGCCATACAAGCTTTGCGCGGTTGCATCAATATCAGATACTCTATCTATACCAGCGAAATTGGTAAAACTTGTTTTAATATCTGCCGTTGGTGCTGCAAAACTAGCCTTAAATAATTCTGGATAATCGAATGGGTGAATACACATATCGTGAGCCAGTTGATAAAATAGACCACCCTTATTACCAGTAAATTTGTCGATATGCTCTAAATAGTTTACTTCGATAAATTCGCCAGTTTCTGGTTTTGAAAAATCTGAAAAGATCAATGCGCCGAATTCACCTATGGCAGAAGTATATTGTACCCCACCTTCGCCTGGCGAGGTCGAACCTTCAGTATATTCATCGTCTCTCCAAAGAGTCGTTTCAGTGACGGCACCAGTAACAGATCCAGGCGTCCCTACAATGTTATTGCCCAATGTTCGGTCGAGATTAATTCTAATTTCTCCGAGCCGTATTTCCCATTCCCATTCTTTATCAATAAAATCTGGTTTGGATTTTAACAAATACGTTGACAGTCCGCTGATTGCAGCGTGCTTTTCTTTTTGAGTACGGTGTGCGACATCAACAATGTCGTTTCTCTGTATACTAAATCCACTTGCAATAGGCATTTAGAGCTCCTTTAATGTTTTTCTTTATATTTATAAAAAAATTTTTGTCTTAATTTGTGTTTATTCTATGAAGTACCAACTTCTTCGTAAACATCTAAATTTGTGTCGGTATTAAATATGTACTGTCCATTGACAAAAACCATAATTCTCATCCCATTTCCAAACGCGGCGGTCGAACGCATCCCCTGATATCTTCTTAGATCTGGATTTGTGCCATCATAAAGATATGTCGTCATAGGAATATTGCTCGACTCGGCCACAACTTCGGCAGATGAGAAACATATAAGATCCATCTCTTCTTTGGGGTACATAAATCTCTGCGTTGTCAGACCCGTTGGGAATGTTATGACAAAACGATTTTCGTCTGTAATTGCCAGTTGCTCTAGTGGATTGATTACGGCGTTGCTGTCAATCTGGTGCCGAGTTGCAAACTTATGAACGTCTTGCGGTTTAAGAATATCGAATTCTCGCACAACAAATCTCCAAATATTTTTTGCGGTGTGTTCGTCTGCAAGATAATCTTCTCTGTCAAAAGGACTTAAAATATAAAAAGTTTTTGTGTTGTCGATATTTGATAGGTCAAGTTGATTTCCTGTTTCGTCGAAAACAGTAGTAACTTGATCTGCTGCCGTTTGTAGATTTGCCGCCTGATTAGAAAAGAAAACTCCCGCATCACTAGAATAAAACGATTCTCTTGAACATGAGTACATGGCATGAACTGGAAATTTTGATGCTTCATCGTCACGCGACATGCCAGTTTCGTTATTAACAGTTCTTTGAATGCAGAACCATGCATAATCATCTGCCTGATCGCCCGCCGCATCATCGTAAATATACAATAAAATACCTCTTTCGGTCATTGTTAACCTGTAGGTAAATGGGTAAGAACCTGCGATGGTTGCATCCGTTTTTGGATATCTTTTAAACCAGCCAGAACCTTTTCTTTTGTTTCTAAATCGAATCGAACGATTATTGACATATTTTGTATAGTTGTCAACGTCGGCAGGTTGTGTTGTGCTTGCCAATGTACTGCCTGTAGTTGGAATATAAAAAGTTGCTAGAGGAAATTCATTAAAAGTATGTACTACAGAAGTGCCCGCGCCACCGGCGGTAGTGTCGGCAGTATTCGCGGCGGTCTGATCCAAATATGCGGGCCAGTAATATTTTTGTGTATTACCATGAGTAGAAACATCGTCGTTCAGACCATATAC
>TARA_B110000046_G_scaffold73033_1_pt1 | contig 11133 bp, 12 predicted proteins | sample TARA_B110000046 | Tara Oceans TARA_B110000046 (sample SAMEA4397157) | marine metagenome | biome: Polar Biome; feature: [DCM] deep chlorophyll maximum layer (ENVO:01000326); material: water (ENVO:00002006), including particulate matter (ENVO:01000060) such as... | depth 40 m
TTTCAACTTCTAGCCTATACGGCCTTCCTTCCTTAACAGTTTTATATAAGATCGACTGTCAAATTATTATGTCTACAATTTCCGCAGATACTCTGGCTTTACTGGGGTCTAAATTTTTTATTTTAAAGGTAGATTGATTTCCAGAATAAAAACGGATTTCATATTGAAGTGAATGGGCCTGGATTTCCTTTTTACATCCAGCCATAAAAACTAATCCGATAACTATTCCAAAAAATTTTATTGGCATAAAACCATTGTTACATTTGCCCTAAAATTACAAACTATGTTTATAGGATTAACTCACTTGCATCGAACCATTGCTTATGCGGCACTTATTTTAATTTTTGTGGCAATGATAAAAGCCTTGTATGGTTTTTTAAATGGCAAAGAATTTACAGAAGGAGATAGAAAACTTGGGCTTTTTGCAATGATATCTGCCCATATGCAGTTAGTTTTCGGATTAGTTCTTTTGGTTTTACTTTTCACAACAAATCGTGTTGGTGAAATGGGCTCTATAATGAGCGACAAGTACATTCGTTTTGACGTAATTGAACATCCGTTAATGATGATAATAGCTGTTGCATTAATTACCGTGGGTTATATTAAAGCAAAAAAAGGAACAGACTCCAGGGCGCGTTTCAAGTCTATGGCACTTTTCTTTTTATTGGGTTTTATTGCCATATTGAGCAGGGTTCCTTGGGACAAATTAATGGGTTAAGAATTGGAAGATTTCACTACAAAAAAAGAAGAGACAGCGGTTCTTGTTGGTTTAATCAGCAGAGGACAAAGCGATGAATTAATAACCGAATACTTAGATGAATTGGCTTTTTTGGCGGAAACAGCTGGTATTGTCACGAAAAAAAGATTTACTCAACGCCTAGAAAACCCGGATATTCGAAGTTTTGTAGGGAAAGGTAAACTTGCAGAAATTCGTGCTTATGTAAAAGAAAATAAAATTGATATAATTATTTTCGATGACGACCTCTCCCCTTCTCAGCTTAGAAATATTGAAAAGGAATTTGAAAAGAAAATTTACGACCGTAGCCTTCTAATTCTCGATATCTTTACCATGAGAGCCAGTACTGCACAAGCGAAAACACAAGTAGAACTTGCTCGTAATCAATATTTATTACCTCGTTTAACAAATATGTGGACACACCTTGAAAGGCAACGAGGCGGAACCAGTACACGTGGTGGATCAGGAGAAAAAGAAATTGAAACTGACAAAAGAATGGTTAGAGATAGAATTTCTTTGCTAAAAAAGAATCTTCTAGCCATTGACAAACAAAATAGAGTACAACGTAAAAACCGAAAATCATCGGTACGAATAGCGTTGGTAGGCTACACAAACGTAGGAAAGTCAACTATAATGAATGTACTCAGTAAATCCGACATATTTGCTGAAAATAAATTATTTGCAACTTTGGACACTACAGTTAGAAAAGTTGTTGTAGAAAACCTTCCATTTTTATTATCAGATACAGTTGGTTTTATTCGAAAACTGCCTCATCAATTGGTGGAATCATTTAAATCTACATTAGATGAAGTTCGAGAATCGGATGTTTTGATTCATGTAATTGATATTTCACACTCTACGTTTGAAGACCAAATAAATGTAGTAAACAAAACTTTGAGTGAGTTAGATGCCATTGGCAAGCCTACCTTAATGGTATTTAATAAAATAGACCAATACCGAGAAATTGAAGAAGGCGAATTTGATTTTACAGCAAACGAAAAACAAAATTTTTCTTTAACTGACCTTAAAAAAACATGGATGGCGAAAGAAAACGTCCAATGTGTTTTTATATCCGCAAAGAAAAAACAAAACATCAACGAATTTAGAACGGTATTGTACCACATGGTCAAAGATATTTATGAAACCAAATATCCATACTCTCATTATTTGTATTAATCGTATTAAAATGAAAAAATCACTTAGCCAACTTTTAATAATCACTATACCTGTTATTTTAGTCTCTAACTGCAACATAACTAACCGAATACTTTTTGGGATTAATACAAGTTTGGATTAGCGCACCAAAAAGCAGATAAAAAGAGTTTAAGGGAAATGGAATTCCTGAAAACCAACGCTATATTTTAGATACAGCTTCCTATTTAAATGCCATACTAAAAACTACCAAACTAAAATATGAACAACTAAAAAACGAAATCTTACCTATTGATTCCATGCAATTGGTGAGAGAAAAAGAAGATTTCAAAGACAAACATAAGCCTGTTCAAATCAGAAATTTCACTAAACAAAGAGATAGTATTTTAGTAATTCCACTTCAACAGCTATTGCTGACAGGTATGTCAATAATAGACACTACTGGCTCCACTTATAAGGTGAAACATAATGCTCTTAATATAGAACTAATTCCTTTGAAATAAAGAAATAGTAATTCCAATAATAATCTAACTTTTTTAAATAATTTTTAACTTTAAAAACTTAAAAGCAAACTCCTATTCTTTTTCTAAAGAAATGTATTTGACTATTTACCAAAAAAAAGACTATAACTTTTATATTAGTTATAGTCCTTTTAAATATTTTACAAATACAATTATTTCACTGGGAACCTTCCCAACCAAATTACTTCACCAGGCTTATCTTCACCAATAAAAGTTATGTTTTTCTTGTCTGGTGATAACAACTGAGGAAAGTTAGGATTTGTAAAATAAACCTGCTTATCATCTATAGCTCCAAAGCTTTCAAATTCACTTAATTCACTTTTTACTAGATCTATTTCTCCTACTGTAGGGTAAAACAAAAGTTTCTTTTTAGATAGTCCCATTCCTCCAACAGAAAATCCTCTCCTTAATCCTTTTATTTCTCCATAAACCCAATATAATTTTGAAGCATCTTCATTACAATAGGCATATTGAGGAGTTAAACTTCTTTTTGCCCATTTGTTGTTTTTATCTCTAACTACTCCATATTGAGCCTTCAAATCTCCTTTTATTCCGAAATGAAACATTACTAAATGTTTGTAAGCATCCTTCACTTTCATAGTAGCTCCTTCAACATTTGAATTCGGGTCTGGAATTCTTTTAGTCGTATACTTTTGACCTGCTATAATAACTTCTCCTGCAGGAGTGACGATTGATAGCGATTTTTCGAAATTTTTCCCTGTGTAATCAGGTGATTTTTTTTGAGAAGGAGGGTTAACTGCTTTGGCTGAAAACTCTTTAATATCAGTAGTTTTAATCCAAGCCAATTTATTATCAGTTAATTTCATTAACTGAAAATTTTTGTATTTAATATCCTTTACTTCACTTTGCCCTTGTGAAACAGCTGAATTTACAGGTTGTACTTTGTTTACATAAGCACCATCTTTAGCAGGACCATAAAAATAAACATCCTTTCCATCATCAGACATTATAAAGTCTTCGATAACCCAACCACTTGTAGGCGAATTTAACGGCACTTTAGATTTTATTTTTCCATCTCCACCCACTATTACCATCACATGATTACCAGGATTAGGGTCAACGAATTTACTTCCCAACATACTTTTAATAGGTGAAAAAACAATTGCTATATCACCATTTCCTAAATCTCCCGCAGCTGATCCTCCCATACTTACATCTAATTCTGAACCACTTTCGTCCACTATTATTTCTTTATTAGTAATTGTTTTGATAAAGCTTATACCCATATTATGAGGAAAATCAATAGTCTCTAATATTTCACTCGTAAAATCTGACTTAATTTTTATAAACTGAAATTTTCTTGCTTGCTGAAAGACTTTCGTTTTATCTTTATCTCCTTTTGCTCTTCTTAGTCCAGTAATTGCAATAACATCACCTGTGTTGCTATTATCTATTCTGTCGTAAAGAAACAACCTTCCTCCTTCTAATCCTTTTATAACAACTTTTTCCGCAAATTTCATGGTTTTACTATACCCCATCATTAACCAGTTCCACTTATAGTTGTAAGTCACTTTTTTAGCTATTATCTCCTGTTTGAAATTACGATAAACCCAAACACTTTCCTTAGTATAGTCTTCTCCATTAAATCCAAACCATGAATATTGGGTTTTAAAATAGTCCTTCAACATATCAATAAAAGTGTATTTTTTTGTTTCGGTTTTCACATATTCCAATTGCTCATTAAAGATAAATTTGTCAAAAACGGTATAACCTGGCCAGTTTGCAATATACTGTAGGCTGGTTGTTTTATCTTCTGGGTTGTACTCTACGTTGGCTAAATTGGAGTTTGAACTCACTCCTGGCAATTTAAACGTTTTTTCAATCGATAATTTCTGAGCACTGACCAAAAGCACAGTCATACTGACTATAATAGATACTAATATTTTTTTCATAATTTTTATTTTTCTGTAGGACGAAAGTACAAAACAATTAAAAAAAAACTCTTGAGTTATAATCCTTATTTTGATTGATAATAAAAGAATTCTTTGATATTAAAACTGACATAATTACCTTTTTAAACTTGGAAAATATAATACTTTTATTACTCCTATTTCTCGGTGGTGGAGCAAAATCACCAAGATACCTAAAGCCAACAATCATTGTCCTTAGGCTTTACATACAAATAAAAACACAATTCAAGTTTGTCGAAAAAGTCCCGTCAAATGCCTACTAAATATGATAGAAAACGCTCTAAATAAATTATGACCGATTCGAATCCTCTTGTTTTTATAATTATGGCCCACAAAAAAACCTAGCAGTTTTCACGACTAGGTTTCCAAAATATTATTTTAAATAAAATTAATCTCTTAAAACAGATCTTGAAATTATGATTTTCTGAATTTCAGAAGTTCCTTCGTAAATCTGTGTAATCTTGGCGTCGCGCATCAAACGTTCCACATGATATTCTTTTACAAAACCATACCCGCCGTGAATTTGAACTGCTTCAATAGTGGTGTCCATTGCAACTTGACTAGCATATAACTTTGCCATTGCACTTGCCTCACCGTAATTCATTTTTTGGTCTTTCATCCAGGCAGCTTTGTAAACTAATAAACGAGCAGCTTCAATATTTGTGGCCATATCCGCCAATTTGAATTGAATAGCTTGGTGTTCACAAATTGGTTTACCAAATGTTTTTCTTTCCTTTGAATAAGCAAGAGCAAGTTCATAAGCTCCTTGTGCAATTCCTAAAGCTTGAGCAGCAATTCCAATTCTTCCGCCTTCTAAAGTTTTCATAGCGAATTTGAATCCAAAACCATCTTCACCAATTCTGTTTTCTTTAGGAACCTTTACATCGTTAAACATAAGAGTATGAGTATCACTAGCGCGAATCCCCATTTTATCTTCTTTTGCTCCAACAATAAGACCTCCCATGCCTTTTTCTACAATTAAAGCATTAATTCCTCGGTGTCTTTTTTCTTTGTCTGTTTGCGCAATTACAATGTAAGTAGAAGCAGACCCACCATTTGTAATCCAATTTTTTGTCCCATTTAACAAGTAATAATCTCCCATGTCAATGGCTGTTGTTTGTTGAGAAGTTGCATCAGAACCTGCTTCTGGCTCACTCAAGCAAAATGCTCCTGTATTCTCACCACGTGCTATTGGCGCTAAATATTTATTTTTTTGCTCTTCTGTACCGTATAGTTCTAACCCATAATTAACAAGAGAATTACATACTGAAACACAAACCGAACTCGAGGAATCTACTTTAGAAAATTCTTCCATGGCAATAGCATAAGAAAGAGTATCCATTCCACCTCCACCATATTTAGGATCTGTCGTCATTCCCATAAAACCTAACTCACCCAATTGGGCAATTTGTTCTTTTGGAAATTTCATGTCTCTATCTCTTTCAATTACCCCTGGCAATAAAACACTTTGGGTAAAATCTCTTGCAGCTTCCTGTACAGCACGATGTTCTTCTGTTAACTCAAAATTCATATTCAAAAAATTTAAATATTCCTCTAAAATGGGGCGGCAAAAGTACTCCATAATGCTCAAATTTGCTAATCTTGCTTAGCTGTGTCAAATAAATTGAAATACACCATATTGGGAATGATGTCGGGGACATCATTGGATGGCTTAGACCTTAGTTTATGTCAATTTGAATGTGAAAATTCTGATTGGTCATACAAAATTCTAGAATCCAGGACAATAGCCTATTCTAATGCGGAAAAAAAATGGCTTAAGTCACAGGAAAGCTGTAATCGAAATAAACTCCAAGAAGAACATGTTTCTTTTGGGAAATTTTTAGGAACTCAAGCTAAAAACTTTATTGAAAATTCAATATTTCCACTGCCAGACTGTATAGCCTCTCACGGTCATACTATTTTTCACAAACCAGAATTAGGAATAACATTTCAAACTGGAGACGGTCAAGAAATAGCAGCCATTACTAAAATAAAAACAATATCTGATTTTCGACAAAAAGATATTTCATTAGGAGGACAAGGGGCGCCTTTAGTACCTATTGGTGATTTACATCTTTTTAAAAATTATAAATCTTGTTTAAATTTAGGTGGTTTTGCTAATATCTCAATCAAAAACCAAAATAGCATTATAGCTTTTGACATTTGCCCCATTAATTATGTACTCAATAGGCTTGCACAAAAAGAAGGAGCAGAGTTTGACGAGTCTGGAAATATTTCGCGTTCTGGAGAATTGAATTTTGAACTTCTTGACAAACTGAATTCCCTTGATTTTTATAAAACTTCACCCCCAAAGTCCTTAGGACGGGAATGGGTTGAGAATAATATTGAGCCATTATTAGACTCAACTAATATTTCCGACCGCGATAAAATGAGGACCTTTAGTGAACATATTGCTATCCAAATATCCAAAATTCTCCCTTCAAATACCACAACTCTAGTAACTGGAGGAGGAGCATACAACAATTATATTCTGGAATTAATCATCAAAAAAACCAGTGGAAAAATAAAAATTGGCAGCCAGCAACTCATTGAGTTTAAAGAGGCAATGCTTTTTGCTTTTTTAGCAGCACTTTATTTAACTCGCCAAAATAATTGCCTTGCATCTGTTACAGGGGCTAAACGAGACTGTATTGGAGGTGTAATGCACAATCCTTAATTGCTGTTTTTTAAATACTTAATACATTTTCTTTTCGTTGAAAATTGGATTCAACACAAAAGCTTCATTTATTACATTTGCCTCACAAAAATTGGAAGCATGAAAGACCTCTTAAATCAATTCGAGAATAAAACTCCGGAAATAGTTTTTGAATGGCACGATGCCGAGACAGATGCTGTTGGATGGGTTGTTATAAACTCACTTCGAGGTGGAGCTGCCGGTGGAGGAACTCGAATGAGAGTTGGGCTAGACAAAAGAGAAGTCGAGTCACTTGCGAAAACCATGGAAATTAAATTTACAGTTGCCGGCCCTGCCATTGGTGGTGCAAAATCTGGAATTAACTTCGACCCAAATGATCCTAGAAAAGAATGGGTATTAAGGCGCTGGTACAAGGCGGTTAGTCCACTTCTGAAAAATTACTATGGAACAGGCGGAGATTTAAACGTCGATGAAATCCATGAAGTAATTCCAATGACTGAAGATTGTGGTGTCTGGCATCCTCAAGAAGGTGTTTTTAATGGGCACTTTCAACCTACAGAACCTCAAAAAATTAATAGAATTGGACAGCTTCGAAGAGGCGTTCTAAAAGAATTAGAGGATTCTAAATTCAGCCCTAATGTAGCCCGTAAATATGTAGTTGCTGACATGATTACAGGATATGGTGTTGCCGAATCTGTGCGTCATTATTATAATATTTACGGCGGCAGCGTAGAAGGTAAACGAGTAATTGTGCAAGGCTGGGGAAATGTTGGTTCGGCCGGTGCATTTTATTTGGCACAAAGTGGAGCTAAAATAGTTGGGATAATTGACAGAGTTGGTGGCTTAATCAATGCCGAAGGTTATTCGTATCAAGAGATAATTGACTTATTCAACAATAAGAATGGAAACAAATTGAGAGCTGACAAAATGTTATCTTACGATGATGTTAACGCTAAAATTTGGGATCTAAAGGCAGAAATATTTATTCCTTGTGCAGGTTCTAGAATGATAACACAAGACCAAGTTGACAGAATGAAATCTTCAGGAATGGAGGTTATAGCAGCTGGAGCAAATGTTCCTTTTGCAGACCCAGAAATATTCTTTGGCCCTATTGCTGATTATGCTGATGTTCATTTATCTATCATTCCTGATTTCATTTCAAATTGCGGGATGGCTAGAGTATTTTGTTACCTAATGAAGGAAGATCATGTTGATATGAGTGATGAAGCAATATTTGCTGATACGTCAAATACGATTCGTAAAGCATTATTGAACTCTCATTCAAAAAATTCATCTAAAAACCATATTGCCAAAACAGCTTTTGAAATTGCACTCAATCAGTTAGTTTAGTAATCTGAAACAACTTACCTTATGGAATTTATTATTGTTGCAATATTTATTTTAGGCTATTTGGGCATTACCCTAGAGCACACAACTAAAATAGATAAATTAGCCCCTGCCCTAATGATGATGGCTCTCTCTTGGGCTTGTATTGCATTCGGAATTGACGATTTTGAAAACTGGTTTGACCCTGCTCAACACCAATTAATGGATGGCATGAATGGAACCTTAAGCTTCCTCAATGTTGTTGGAGATCAAAGGCATCATATTTTGGAAGAAACACTTCTACACCATTTTGGTAAGACTTGTGAAATCTTAATTTTCCTTATTGGTGCTATGACAATTGTTGAAATCATTGATCACTTTGATGGTTTTTCGACAATCAGAAAGTTCATTAAAACCAATGATAGAAAGACTTTGTTATGGATCATGGCCATCTTAGCTTTTATTCTGTCTGCAATCATTGATAATTTAACTGCTACCATTGTTTTAATCACAATTCTAAGAAAACTGTTATCTGATAATAAAGATCGAATTTGGTATGCTGGTATAATTATAATTGCTGCAAATGCAGGTGGTGCCTGGTCTCCTATAGGTGATGTTACTACCACAATGCTTTGGATGGGCGGAAAAGTTACCACGCTTAAACTATTTCAATATTTATTCCTTCCTTCGCTTGTATGTATGGTTGTCCCTACTTTTATTGCTAGTTTTCTTCCGGCATTTAAAGGTGAATTTATTGAAGCCCACTCAACAGGAAAAGATAATCCCAAGGGTCCTATCATGTTATATGTTGGTTTGGTTCTAATAATTTTCGTGCCTATTTTCAAAACGGTTACTCATTTACCTCCTTACGTTGGCATGTTGCTATCCTTAGCAATTATGGTACTCTTGGCGGAATTAGTTAGCGCCAGAACTTTTAGCATTCACAATATTGACACACCAGATCAGGGCCACCAGCCTAGCGCAACATTCAAAGCTTTATCTAAAATCGAAATGCCATCAATTTTATTCTTTTTAGGAATTTTGATGACTGTGGCAGCTCTCGAATCTTTAGGTCTCGTTTTTACTTTTGGACAACAAGTTCAGGGAGCTATGAACAACAATTTATTCGTAATGATTCTTGGAGTTAGTTCGGCCATTATTGACAATGTTCCACTCGTGGCAGCAAGTATGGGAATGTTTGACATGGCTACTTTTGAGCAAGATTCTACTATTTGGCATTTTATTGCATACGCTACTGGTACTGGAGGGAGTATGTTAATAATTGGTTCAGCTGCAGGCGTAGTTGCTATGGGCATGGAAAGAATTTCTTTCTTTTGGTACTTAAAAAATATAGCATGGCTTGCATTAGCAGGTTATATCTCAGGTGCCGCCGTATATGCCATTTTAGTTCTTTAGCAAACACTATTAACACGGCACTGTGAGAAGATTCCACCAAAGAGAATTTTAGCTCATATCAATACAGTCATCTTTGTTTATTAAGATAATTTTATTCTAAATTAAACAAAATGATAAAACCCTTTTTTCTGCAAATGACAGTTGGCGGCGAAGCTGCTGCAGATGTAGCTGAGCAAGTTCCAGTTGAAAAAACTCTTTCTATTCTCGAATTAATAGCAGGTGGTGGATGGTATATTATGGGACCGCTGGGAATACTTTCCGTGGTTGCTATTTATATATTTATTGAACGATTTTTAGCCATTCAAAAAGCATCTAAACTAGACCCTGCTTTTATGAATAAAATGAAAGATTTTATTTTTGAAGGAAAAATGGAGTCCGCAAAAGATATGTGCCAAAAAACACAAACGCCTTTTGCTAGAATGCTCATGAAAGGAGTAACTCGGATAGGGAAACCACTAGGAGATATTTCGGCTGCAATAGAAAACCGTGGAAAACTCGAGGTTTATACTCTTGAACAAGGCCTTTCTACCCTCGCTACAATTGCTGGTGCCGCTCCTATGATAGGTTTTTTGGGAACAGTAATAGGAATGATTAGTACATTTCATGAGATGTATGCTGCAGGCAATAGTGTTGAAATCTCAAATCTTTCTGGTGGAATTATGCAAGCTATGGTTACCACAGCTGCGGGCCTTGTGATTGGTATTATAGCTTATGTAAGTTACAACCTTTTGGTAAGTAAGGTAGACAAGGTAGTACATAAAATGGAGGCTACTTCTATCGATTTTATGGACTTACTTTCTGAACCTGCAAAATAAGTGTAGGAATTATTTGTTAATTAAAGAATTTTAATAATGGCAATAAGAAGTAGAAATAAAGTAAGTGTAGAGTTCTCCATGTCTTCCATGACAGACATTGTATTCTTACTCCTCATCTTTTTTATCATAGTTTCAACCATGGTGAGTCCAAATGCTTTAAAAGTACTTTTACCAAAAAGCAATGCAAAAACTACATCACCACAAACAGTTTCGGTAACTATTACTCCTGATTTTACCTACCATATTAATGGGAAATTTGTTTCAAATGAATCGTTAGAGAATGGCATAATTGCTGCTATTGGAGGCGCTGAGAAAAAAGGAATTATTTTACATTGTGATCAAAGTGTTCCTATTGAACACGCGGTTAAGGTAATGGACATTGCAAATAGAAATAAACTCGAATTGGTGCTCGCCACACGGGCAAATTAAGAGATGGGTTATTTAGATACCAAAGAAAAAAGAAAAGGATTTGCAGGCACCGTGGGCGTGCATCTTTTATTGCTGGTATTGTTTGCTATTTATGGGCTTAAATACCCCGATCCAATTCCGGTAACCGGCATACCCATAAATTTTGGAACCA
>TARA_B110000046_G_scaffold185932_1_pt1 | contig 11128 bp, 13 predicted proteins | sample TARA_B110000046 | Tara Oceans TARA_B110000046 (sample SAMEA4397157) | marine metagenome | biome: Polar Biome; feature: [DCM] deep chlorophyll maximum layer (ENVO:01000326); material: water (ENVO:00002006), including particulate matter (ENVO:01000060) such as... | depth 40 m
TTTTTTTAAATCCAATAGCGTCAATTATACCCGCTAATAAATCTAGACGAACAGTGATTGCATTGCATTTGTAATTATATGGTATGTGGCAAGTATTAGATACGGTAGAAATGTTAAACCCATACGTATATGGATCTGCACCCCCTATTGGTTTCTGTGAAAAATCTATACCTACTCTGTAACCTTTCAATGTATCTTGTGTAACAGACGATAATTTTAAATATTCAATAAGTGAAATATCAACAATGTTTAATGTGTCTGAATGTTTTAATGATAATATGTGAGATTCATTTACCACATATTTCTCTCCATATTCGGGTATTATATCATATAACATCTCAGTGCCTCTAGCAATGCTTAATACGTTTCTTGGTTTAGAATCATCTCCCATTAACCGATCACCGGCTTTTATATTTTGAACCATTTTAATACACCCATCAAACATTAGAATGGGTGTATTAATACCATGACACTTCCCCGCACCACAATCTGCTTCTATTAACCCACAACCCGTTTTTTCTGTTTTTTGTAACCATTGCTTAATCAAATCATTTTGATAATCTCTCAATGTTCCATTAAAACTCACATTAATATCTTTACCACCAGATATTAACACTTTTTCTGGATCACCGTAATTTTCATATCCATAAAATCTAGGCAAATAAAGTTTATTGTTAGACTCTCTATATACTGGGAACGGCGAAGCAACGGCTGGTGATGTTTTAGGAACAAAGGGTTTAATAGATAATTCCTTTTTTATTAGTTGAATTTCGCTTTCTTCTAAGAATTCTTTTTTTATTGTGTATCCTCTGTAACCTAGATATGCCATTTATAAATAACTGACCACCCTTCTATATACATTTATAACTATCAATAAATATAATATAAACTATGATATATATGGCAAAAATGTTAAGCATCCCTAAAAACCAAACAGGGTATTATATTATGTCCCTAATATTATGCGTTTTTATAGTTTTCCCCATTTCGATACCAGTAGAATTCGCACAATTAATTGATACTACAATCGGTAAAATAGTTGTTGCAATTATAGTATTAAACTTGTTTATATCTCATCCATTGGTTGGGTCAATAGGTATAATTGCGGCCTATGAATTATTAAGAAGATCAGCCGGACATGCACATAAATATAACGGAATGCACAAAAAGCACATTCCAAGCGAAAAGGCTAAAACTGGAAATTTAACAAGTTACAACCAATTTCCCGTTACCGTCGAAGAAATAGTAATTAATAATAAAATCCCATACTCATTTAATGTTACCAATCCAGCTGATGTAAGATCACCATATTCCCCAATCGAAGAAGATACTTACAGTGCTACGAAACTATCCGAGCTATAGTGCCCTTTTCTTACAGTTTGATTGGTCATAGATCGCGGCATATCATCGTGTCGGGACAAGTGAATCAACTACTGTGATTTACCGTCATTTAGAGTTAGCGGAGTCGTCGCGTTCATAGATACATACGATAATGCGAAGAGTATAATAAGTCCCATTATAATAATCAATGCTATGATCCAACCGGATATATCTGAAGGTGGTTTGGCGTCTTTCGGCTTATCCATACCATCTATATATTCACAATCTTCCATTACTACATATTCGCTTCCCTGCGTAGAAGGTCCCATTGCCCCGCCACCCTGACTATCATCTTTATTCATTAAAATAAGTGGTTCTTTATTTGCCACTGCATTTAGAATCTCTAATGGGCTGTATGTAATTGGGGTTATCAATGACTGCAATTTAGTAAAATCTTCAGCATTTATTGTTGCCGCACTTTTAATCCCAAAAGCAATTACATTAATCCTAGTTTCTACGTTTTTTGTGCATGGAAAGTATGGGAGAGCTCCATTATAAAAGTAAAAATCGCCAACAGGGACAATGTCGTTTAGAGACCATTTAGAAACATTTATGTTTTTAACACCTGGGTCAGTTCCAACTGACAAAATGTGCGGAATTGTTTGGGAAAAGAAATTATTTGAAACCCCGCCACCATCTTTTACAATGATGGGAACACATACCAATACTCGATGATTTGACCCCGAATGAGATATTATTATCTCTCCCGCCGTTTGTTTTCCATTAAATAAATGGATAGACGGTTGAAAAATTTTTACTGCACCCCATTCATCCCATTTATCAGTGTCATCTCCGCCAGTTTGGTCCAGTCCTAAACTATATTTATTAAATGTAATCTTATTATCACCATCAACCTTAATTACTAAATGATCCTTCATGCTTTTAACCTTTACAGAACTATATGGATTATAATCATATTTATAAGAACAAAACCCTTTACACGTTTGTCCCATGTCTTTTATATCAACAGGTTTATCACAATTCATTTAATATAATATCATTATAAAATAATATCCTTTTTATATATATATTATGGTCCATTATAACACACGTCGAAAAAATAATTGTAACCTTCCTAAAAAATTATTAAAACGACAAAGAGGGGGCACGCGCGTGTGTGGCGATAAATGCAAAAAAAAGATAGAAAACACAGAAATAACGTGTACACTTAAAAGAAAAGTGTTAGATCCATCTAATAATGTTACAAATATAGATACCTCTACATTTGTTATAAAACCTGGTGAAAATGCTATCACGACAATTAAGAGCATGGCGAATGAGGGGGGTGGGGGACACAAGAAAAAAATAAAACGACGAAAGCCTCGAAAAAAAACACGAAAGCCTCGAAAAAAAACACGAAAGCCTCGAAAAAAAACACGAAAGAATTTATAAACTATACGCTTGAATTAATTCTGAACATGTTTTTTCTTGAGTTGGTGGAACTATATGTTTCACCCCAATCGGTACAGACACATTTCGATTGTCCCCCAACTGTCCCTTCAAATCAATAAATGTTAATATAATACTATCAATCTTACATCTTAATTTATCTCCGTCTACATCTGTTTGAATCTCATAACTCTTTTTTAAATTGTAAAGACCTGGTATAAGTCCTGTTATTAACACACGCAAATTGCCTTTTAAATCAAACATATTTTCCTTTTGTGTTGGTATTTTACTACATAGTTTAAAAAAGTCTGTAAAATCATCATTTAAATACGAAAACGTTTTATTTCTATTTTCATTATTCCACCACCTTTTAAATTTTTGTAAATTTCCACATTGCTCTATATAGTATTTATCAGAATGTTTCCCAACTTTATCACCCTTTTCAACGTGTGTTAGTATTTTAAATTTTTCTATAAATCCACATATATCCTTATTCAACTGTAAATTATATTCTACAAGCATATATATATATATTTATATATATTCTTTATAACATGGGAATATATTGGGGCAAATTATTATCATATACCGTGACTTTGAATGAATCGTTATAACCTTCCACGTAAACATTATCTCCATTATTAACCTCATCTACTCCATACTCTTGAGTAGCACTTCTCCCATTTTTACTTACTGGTAACTTCACGCTATTATTTTTATCACTCATCGTATAATATTGCCATTTATTACGATTGGTATGTAAAGGTCTTCCCATAAGTGGTAATATCGTTTCCTTACCTTGTTCGCGTGTTAATATACCAACTTGTGTGTAGTTTGTATCAAACCCACGTGTTTTAATATTAATAGCACGTCCATTATCGTGTGTTATACCAGGGCGGAAAAAACCATTCGTGTGAGTAGGTGCTGTGTATGGGTTGAGTAGAATATCATCCGACCTAATGAAGTTTTGTTCATTTGGTCTCTGAATAATTTCATTATTAATGATAATTGGAGAGAGTTCTCTATAATAATAATAATACACACCGGCAGTAATACAAACAAACAAAAAAAAGACGACAGTTATATTTTCAACACATATTACACCAGGGGGGCAACGATTTCTCATATATTATATATGATGTTTTTTATTTATTTGAAGACATTCCGGGCAATGCAGCGGATTCCACCATGGGTAAAAATTTATCAACCAAAGTCATAATTCCACTATTTTCAAGTGATTCCATTAGGTTCTTCGCGTTCTCCATCATAGGAGCCATCATTTTCATCTGGTCCATTAACTCACCCTGTCTAATTTTTAAACCATTGGCGTCTTTGCTCATATACTTTACACCCTTTTTACCCATAATACCCTTTAATTCTTTCAACTGTGTTTCCAATCCTTTATCGAAATCTATTTTACTTGCTTCTAAGTCACCATCCTTTTCTTCCCCCTCTTCGGCTGGCTCGAAAGCCTCCCTATTTTTGAGCCCTTCTCTTTCATACCATGCCCATTTTTTACGTAATGTTTGCCTTAATAATGCCGTACCCAAAATAGCAACACTAACATTTAATATGGGTTTTTTACTAAAGTATGTAGATAGGGAATATATCAAAACAAACAATATCAATGATTCATAGTCTGACATGGCTAAATACCCCAATAGATTGGCAACAGCAATGACAAGTATAGTATAAAATACATATTTATTCTTTAGCACATTTGTAGTCATTATTATATATAAATAATATAAAATAATGTTGTAACTTTTAATTATTAGATTAATTTCTTTTACACTGTTTACACCCTGGACACATACACCCCGCCTTGCACTCTTTTTGTCGATCACCTTCACAATTGAACCCTTCCTTAATTCTACCACACCCGAAAATAACATTAGACGCAAATATCCCAGCTAAAATATCCAACGCCTGATACTTCTTAGTAAAATGATTAGATACATAATACCCAATGGCAAATACAATAACGCATTCAAATGATCCTATGCTAATATATCCCAAAATATTAATTACCATTAAAATTATAGCAATCCAATATAGAGGTTTGCTGGTTAATAAATTATGAATATTCATTATATAGTATAATAACAAAAAAATTGATAAAATCTTATAATAAGAATAACTATATCAATTATCAATATGTCAGAACTTGCTTATTGTGAAGTATACAAACCGTCGCATCATGGAAAATTAAATACTAATATTTACGACATCAACTATATTTATACATCCATTTTATATCAACTCGAATTATCCCTTGACGAATTTTACGATACTAAACCTGATTCTGAAAGAAACATGTGGGAAACTAATGGACCTTGGCTTGGAGACAATTATCAACCAGACGCTAATAATGAATCCATTTTCTATAATCCGTTTATTAGAAATACTTTTGCTATTAAACTAAATGAACTTCAAATTGTAAAACGCGTATATTATAAAGATTATATCTTTTGTATTATAAAAACGTTTTGGTTGAAAATACTTCAACGAAAATGGAAAAAGTATTATCATATCATGATGACTAAGAGAAAAAACATTAAAAATCTACAATTGCGTAGTGTATATGGAAAATGGAATTAACGTCTACGTTTATGTCTTTTATGTTTAGTCCCTCTACGTTTAGTCCCTCTACGTTTGGTCCCTCTACGTTTGGTCCCCCTACGTTTGGTCCCTCTACGTTTATGTCTTTTGGACTTTTTACTTATACGCATGCTTAATCTTTTACTACTCGCCAAACTCGCACGCGACGAATGTTTCCAACCACCTACTAAATACGATCTAGCTGACGCGGTAGGACAACAGCTCCCACCCCATTGATCTCTTAAATTTGAAATATTTCCCATATATTATTAAACAATATTAAATTTCCCCACCAAGAGTATTGTATATGTGATTTATAGCACATTCTATTTTATTTTTTAGGTGTGTGGAAGAGCTGCCACCACCTTGTTGCGTATTTAAATAATTGATTAGGTTGTCCTTGGCATGCATCAAACTATTATTCGTTTCTGTATTAAGTTGCAGTATATGTAAATCATTGATCATATCTCTTTTTAGACCACGAAAACATTTAACCCGTTGATCTCGTAACGCCACGTCCATTATATTATTACATTATTAGTTTTTTACAAAAATAACATATAATTAATAAATTTAAATATTTGTTAATATTATTTAGGATGTCTAAAATTGTATATGAACCTCTTCTTGAAACCAACCCTAATAGGTATGTTCTTTTTCCAATTAAAGACCATGATATATGGTCTTTATATAAAAAAATGTTCGATTGTATGTGGCGTGCCGAGGAAATCGATCTATCAAAGGATATGGTACACTGGAACACCTTAAATGACAACGAACGTTATTTTATTAAGATGATACTTGCTTTCTTCGCTGCCAGTGATGGTATAGTAATAGAAAATCTCGGTATGCGATTTTTATCAGAGGTCCAACTCCCAGAAGCACGAACGGCATATGGTTTTCAGTTAATGATGGAATCTGTGCATTCTGAAACATATTCTCTCTTAATCGATACATACATCAAAAACGATGCTGAAAAAAAAATACTATTCGAAGCCATTGATAATTTCCCATGTATTAAAAAAAAAGCGGATTGGGCTATTAAATGGATTAATGATAAACGTTCCAGTTTTGCGGCACGTCTAATAGCGTTTGCTTGTGTGGAAGGGATCTTCTTCAGTGGGTCGTTTTGTTCTATATATTGGTTAAAGAAACGCGGATTAATGCCCGGATTAACATTCAGTAACGAGTTAATTTCAAGGGATGAGGGGATGCACACCGATTTGGCTATTATGTTATTCAATAAGTTAAATAAGAAGCTAAATAAACAAAAAATAAAGGAAATTGTAAAAGAAGCAGTCTCTATTGAACAAGAGTTTATATGTGAGGCGTTGCCATGTAAGTTAATTGGCATGAATAGTAAGTTGATGAGTCAATATATCGAATTTGTGGCAGATAGACTGTTGGTCCAACTTGGTTGTCCCAAAGAATATAAAACAGAAAACCCTTTTGATTTTATGGAAATGATTTCCTTGGAAGGTAAGACAAATTTCTTTGAAAAAAGGGTGTCAGATTACAGTTTATCATCTGATACGAAAGATGATAGCGTGTTTGATATGGGAGATGTTGCGTTTTAAATTTTATATATATTTTATGTATTATATGTTTGTATATAATGAAAACAATACCCGAATATTAAATATTTCAATGAAAAAGGTCTTGGTTATACATTTAAAATTTTAATGTATAATAAATAAAACATATGGATAAAATAAAATTATCAGGATTATCGATTAACTATTATCCTTGGAACATAAAAGATAGTTCTTTAGTACACGTCCAGTCTATGATTTTTACTACCGATAAAATAGGATTAAATATATTAAATAAAGAAATATTTCATCTTTCCCCTAATGAAGCGCAAAAAATATTTAATAAAAGCAAGAAAGAATATATTATAAAATTTGAAATTGGAATGTCTAGAGCTATCATTAAGCATGGTTATGAAATAGCTGCTTTATATGTTTGTGATATTAATAAAAAGTATAAAACCGGTGATATATGGTATAATAATAAATACTTTAATACCACTATAAATCCATTTGAAACCATGTTTATAAAAAAAAATAGAATTTCTTCATCTATTATTGAATTGTATAATCGTTTATTATAAGTTAATTATATGAAAATATAAAAATTATTCTTATATAATACTATATGAATTATTTCTTATTATTGTATTTTTATTACACCTTTTAACATTTAAAACGCCGACTTTATATTCCTTGATAATTACTAACGGCTATGTTAATATTTAATTTGGATATTAAATTTTTACCTCTATTACTTGTTATACATTGCATATAATAATCACCTCTATATGATTGTATATAATTAAAATCTATTGATAATACTTCTCATATAATTTACAAAAGGTCTATTTTCATGCAATTTTATATCTTTAATGTATTCGCCATATGAGAGTGATGTTGCTTCATTTTCATAATTATTCCATATTGGATAAAGTAATACATTTTTTTTTTTTAAACTCTTTGTTATTGAATGTGTTTCGACAAAGTTTTTTCCTAATCCAATATGATAAATAATATTTTTGAAAATATTTACTGCATTTTTTGAAATTATATAAAATACATCAACATCTCCATATTTTGTATTTTTCCAAGCAAAACCAACATATGATAAATTTAAATCTAAATCTTTTCTAATTATATTTTTTAACATAATATAATCTACTCTCAAAGATATATATTCTATACACTCAGGGTGTTCTTTTTCTGCTTGTTCAATACTTTTATAATATGTTTCTGCTTGATTAGTTTTACCTGCTTTAATTTGTTTTATTGTATGGTTTGGAAAGAATTCTTTCAATTTATTATTATAATGATTACACTCATATACACAACCAGATATAAAAACATTAAATCCATTTTTTTCATATGGTAATATAATATTATTTATTATACTTTTCATTATATTATCTTGACGAATTAATGATTCTTCTGATAAGTCTGGTTCTCTTAACTGTTTATTTTTTATATTATTATGATAATAACTTATAGTATTTCTTAATAATTCTCCACGAAAAACTAAACATATATTTTTTTTTATATTCATTATCATATATATATATATGATAATAATTATACCAATTGGTGGAATAGGACAAAGATTTAAAGAAAATGGTTATGAAAAACCTAAAGCATTAATTAATATTTATGGAAAACCTATAATATCATACTTATTAGATAACTTAAATACTGATAATATTGATTATATATTTATTCCATATAATAAAGAATATAAAAAATATAGATTTGAAGATTTATTGATTAAGAATTATCCTAAAATAAATTTTAGATTTTTTTGTCTTGAAAATAATACAAGAGGGGCAGCAGAAACAATTAATATTGGTATAAATAACATTAATGAAGAAAGAGATATTCCAGTATTATGTTTAGATAGCGATAATTTTTATACTTGTGACATAATTTCACAATGGAATGGTGAAAATTGTGTTTTTTCCTTTGAAGATAAAAATGAAAATCCAATATATTCCTATGTAAAAATGAATGAAAATAATGAAATAATAGACATAAAAGAAAAGGACAAAATTTCCAGTAATGCTTGTACTGGTGCTTATGGTTTTAATTCAATCAATCATTTAAAAAAATATACATCCAAAATTATTGAAGGAAATATAACTCAAAAATCAGAATTTTATACAAGTGGTGTGATAAAAGAAATGATAAGTGAAGGTCAAATTTTTAAAAACCAAACTATATTACATTCAAATTTTATATGTCTAGGAACCCCTTTACAATTAAAATTTTTTTATAATAATTATCCTTATAAAAATTGCTTTAATAATGAAATTGTGATTAAAAATAAAAGAATTTGTTTTGATTTGGATAATACACTTGTGTCTTTCCCTACTATTATAAATGATTATACATCTGTAAAACCAATCCAAAAAAATATTGATTTTTTAAAATATTTAAAACGCTTTGGAAATACTATTATTATCTATACTGCCCGAAGAATGAAAACACATAATGGAAACATAGGTAAAATTAATTCAGATATTGGTAAAATAACATTTGAAACACTAGATAAATTTAATATTCCGTATGATGAAATATATTTTGGAAAACCATACGCCGATTTTTATATTGATGACTTAGCATTAAATTGTTTTGATGACTTAGAAAAAGAAATGGGATATTATAATAATAAGATTGAACCGAGAGATTTTCATACTATTAATTTAGGTAGTTTTGATACAATAATTAAAAATGGTGATTTAAAAGGGGAAAACTATTATTATGATAATATTCCACAATGTTTAAAGGATATATTTCCCTTAAGGTTATCAGGAAACATTAAAAATATTGTAATGGAAAAAATTCATGGTTTGACAGTTACAGATTTATATTTATCTGAAATGCTAACAAAAGATACATTGACTCACATATTAAATAGTATAAATCGGATTCAAAATTGTGATATAATCAATGATGATATTAATATATATGAGAATTATGCTTCAAAATTAATAGATAGATTTAAAAATTTTGATTATTCAAAATTTGAAAATAGTAAAGCTATTTATGAATCATTATTAGTAAAATTACAATACTATGAAAAGAATAACTTAGGTAAGAAAAAAGTGATACATGGTGATCCAGTATTTACCAATATAATCATTAATATCTATGGTAAAATTAAATTTATAGATATGCGTGGTAAGGTTGGAGATAAATTAACAATATATGGAGATTGGTTATATGATTGGGCAAAAATCTACCAATCAATAATTGGTTATGACGAAATATTATTATCTAAAATTATTGATACTAATTATAAAGAAAACATAATATCCATTTTTAAAAACTATTTTATTGATAAGTTTTCAGAACAAGATTTTGTAAATGTAAAAATAATTACAAAAAGTTTAATATTTACTTTAATACCTTTACATAATAATGAGAAGTGTATAAAATATTATAAATTATTATTTTCAGAATATTTAAAATGAATTATTATATTAATGCCAACTCACAAAAGTAGCGATTATAAATTATCAGCAGTTAAATAGTATTTATCTCATTCTAAAAATCAAGTGCAAACCTGTAAAACGACCATCAACGAGAAAACGAAAACCTAAAAAATATATGAATTAAGTCAGCGTTTTAAATGTTCAAAGGTGTAAAAAAAGTTGGACCAAATTTAAGTATAACTGTTGATTTTTTTAAGTAAATCAACTAATAATCTATATTTAACTTATTTGTTCTATTTCTAATAGCAGTAATACTACGTGAAAATGTAGACAGTCCAACTGGACCATAAAAAAAATGAGTAGAGTCAATGGCTATATAATAGTCAATAATTGCTCCAACTATATGATGATGTTTTTTATTAATATTATATTTTTTACATGCTTCACTGCCGCCAAATACTAAGCTAACATTTTCCCATGGTGATATTTTGTTATTAAATATTTCCAAGCAATATTCATCTGTAACGTCCTGTTTTGCTACACAGGCATAAACATATTCTGGCGCACTTTTTACATTATCTTTTATTTTATCGTAGGTTTTTTTAATATTTAATCGGCTATCATAAAAGGATTGTATCACCTTTAAATCATCTTCTAGTCTAAAATGTATTGTTCCATAGGATTTCGGTTTAATTTCATTAATAATATTTAATAGTGACTTTACAGGTTTTAATAGATAAGAAAAATTAATACTATATGAATTATCAGCATTCAAAAAATTAATGTGATCCCAAAAAGATA
>TARA_B110000046_G_C13025773_1_pt1 | contig 11127 bp, 8 predicted proteins | sample TARA_B110000046 | Tara Oceans TARA_B110000046 (sample SAMEA4397157) | marine metagenome | biome: Polar Biome; feature: [DCM] deep chlorophyll maximum layer (ENVO:01000326); material: water (ENVO:00002006), including particulate matter (ENVO:01000060) such as... | depth 40 m
TGTATCACACGATTCCTTTACATCATTTTGAGATCCTGCTGTATCACACGATTCCTTTACATCATTTGAAGATACTGCAACACGACACGGTTCCACCGGGTCTGGTGTTTTTTCAGAATCAGAACAAACATCGTTAATAAGTGGTTCAATTATACCACATGCTACAAGATCTTTAATAACGCCTGCCATTTTTTCGGAATCGAAAATTCCATTACATGGCCAACCATATCTAGCGTGATATTCAGCATATTTGGGTTTAATAGTGAGTTTACCTGTAAAATCCATTTTTAATGTAATTGGCTCCATTATATTTAACCCTTTGGGTTTATTGGTAAGCTCATTAAGATACGCTTTTAATAATTCTATATCATTTAAGATTTCTGTATCGATACAAGTTTCTTTTAGATTAGTCACCGTCTTCCACAGAGCCAGAACATTAATTAACCCATCGAGAGTTTTATAGGCCCAAGATATATATATTTTAAACCTGTTATAATATTCACGTGCTTCTGGTGTCATATCTGAATAACATGTAGCACCAGGTGAAAACGAAATGAATTTTTCAAATGCCTCTTTTTTAATGGTATATACAATAGTCGCCAAATTTATTTGTTGTTCAGAATTAAATATTTCTTGAAGTTTATCTAATTCTCCACTTTTAAAATAAATAAGGTATTTTTCGATTACACATAGGACCCTACTCTCCAACAGTCTATGATACACAACCGAAGCATCGTTTAATCGTTGTTCATATAAGGGGATGACTATATATTGACCTATATACTCTTGCAATTTTTGCTGTGTTTCGTTTGATTTAATATTAAGACTATCCATAAGGTCGATAATATTATCATTATTATCACCTTGTATATTAGTCAGGGTAGATAAGATAGTATCCATTTTATCAGCAAATACGCCAATTGTATTTGAATGATTATTATTTACATTTGTAATAAGATCAGTTATGTATATATTTGAGTTCGTATCACTTTGAATAATTTTATCCACTATATTTTCTGTCGTTGTATTAATTGTTTGAATCATTTCGGTGGTCCTAAGATTTCCATTATTATCATTATTAAGTGCGAGGGTATTATTTTCTACGATTTTTTGTGAAATTTCGGCTATTCTATTATTTGTGACATTTTCGTTTTCGGCCAATATGGAATGGATGCCATTAAGAGTTAATGCATTTGCTGTGTTATTCTCTATTAATTGTCGTACAAGTAGTTCCATAGATGAAGTGCTAGACAAACCATTAGTGGTTATAACTGCATCCATGGTATTTGATAAATTTGAAATCGCGCCCGACACATCCATTCCAAGTTTTGTAATTATTTTATCGAAATTGGGTTTAATTTCCAATCCTACACCTTGTGTGTTTAATTTTTGAATATTCATAATCCGGTTGACCATATATAATAAAACTATATAAATTAATTATTAATATTACTGTAAAGTTTTTCAAATTGTAATGTAACTGAATAATTAACACCACACGTATTAATTGGTTTATTATATTTATCAATAAGTTTTATATGTAATTTCTTTATTGTAACGGGTCCAAAATAATCACGCGTTTTCTCTAATATAGATATAGAATTTGAATTAACATATTTAATATTAAATTGTGAACCCTCGAGTTGTATTTTCGCAAGCAACGATTTCGCAAAAATATTGTCTCGTTGAAGTACGTTTAGTGTATCGTTATAGTTACCAACAAAATCATTAACATATAAAAAATAGTACGCGTTTGGCGCATCAACAAATGGTGTGCATGCTGGAATATATCCAAATATTTTAACATTGTATAGATTATTAAAAAATGGGAGATTATTGCTGGTATATATATATTTTTTATTATGTTTTAAATTTTTTAATATTTTAACATCACGAAACCCCATTGTCCAACCGATTGTTCGTTCGGGTGATATATTTGTAGGATTAAAATCAATTATATATTTTAAACCCTCAGAATTTCTTTCCAACGGTCTTATATATTTATCTCTTATGTCTTTCATGGGGTAATTTGTAGTCCCCAAATAAATAGATAACAAATCATCGTGTGCCTCCCTACGTGGGTTTAAATCATCCCTAATAAAAGAAGGCATTCTAAATAATGATGTAAGAAATTGATTATCAGGAGCGGCTCGCCCTGGCGGATTTATCGAATCGTCAACATTATATGAATCATTCCAATTTATACATTCAATTAATGTTTTAAATCTAAAAAAAAATGTAAATGATACTTCGTCTATACCAACCTTTAAATATGAAAAACTATCTCTCCTGGAATCAAGTTGATTTTGTATTATTTGTATTAACACACTTTCATCTGGAAGTCCATCTGGAACGGTTATGCCAATCGTGGAGCCTTCGATCGGCATAGGGGTTAATGTAGGAGGTGTATAAACCCAACCATTAAACATTGTTATATTAAAACTATTATTAGTACGGGATGATAAAAACGTTGTTTGAATGTCTGGTATTTCTGCACTTATAAGTTTCATACTTACAACATTCTCGATGGGATTTGGTAAATTATATACAAAATCACTTGTTTCAGGATTTTTAATAATATCACGAAAAATTGTATCTAGGCATAAAATTTCTGTAGTTACCTTCCTTTCTATGGGGTTTATTTTACCCAACGGATATTTAATAGGAAAAGTTGGATAAACGGGAGGATTTTGTATATCTTCCATTTTATTTTTTATTTTTTCGTATGCAGAATTGAAAAACTTTACAAGTTGAGCCTTTAATTTTAAATTTGTAAGGTCGTCTAAGCCTTTCATTTTAAGCTCATATTTCTGTAAAATATTATATTCATTTTCAAATTCGTCTATTGAAAAAAGATTAAATAAGTCATTCTTCGTATATGTTGCAATATCCAGGTTTAACGCCATTATTGTTAAATAGTATTATTAAAATATCATCAAACAAACCTTTTTTTTATTTGTAAATATTATTATATTAAGATACATTATAATGGTTTTATTTCAAATAGGAAGTTTTAATGCTGAAGGCAGCATCACGGGGAAATTACACAAGGGAGTGGATTTAATTGGGCTTGATAATCACCACTGGATCTCAACATATAAATGGTTCGAAGGTATCGGCGTAGCGAACAAGGAGCAGATTGGACATGATAGCCGCATATGGGATGAAGCAGACGAAAAAGGAATGGGCTCTGGTTGGAACAATCTCTTCGCGTTCCGTGTAGCGAATGAAAACCTCGCAAACGACGCCAAGCAGCATGACATCCATTTCAAGGTGAAACCAAATAGTTGGTTTAATCAGGGCGCAAACGCCACTCATGACCCGCTCGGGCACACCAGTGCAAAAGCAATGATAATGAAGAACTCTGTCTGCACCAGGGGCCAAAGCGCAAATTTAGAGGTGAAATACGGAAATAATTTCCTGGAGGGCGACCTGGTGGGCGTGTCTAACTACGGACCTAATATAGGCGCTAATGGTATAACTCAAAAAGTTTTTGAATATATGGCGGAGAAGGAGCAGGGCCTCCCGGAGGGGAGCGGGCTTCATGCGATTGATCTATTCATTGAAGAAGAAGACTTACGGGAAGATATGGACGTATACGTGGCGGATAATATCGTTAGGGAACAAAAAATAGCATTGGAGAATGCGGTGGCCCAGGCGATAAATCCGGAGAATGGAGCGCAAGAGGATATTGCCAGAAGAATATTTGATACGCTTTATAGAACGCCGGAGGGCAAAGAGCGGATACATAAGTTGCTTGGAAAGCGTGGCAAGGAGACAAAGGACCAGGAGAAATATATGAGTTTGCTTGCTGAGGGCGATATAATAGAATTTATTATCACCGTCAAGCCGTCCATCGATGATGGGATCCTCAGCGTCGACCCCCGCGAACTGCCGGAAAGACAAATTAAAATTCAAATCCACCTCGCGCTTCCAAAGGCCACCTATATCTCTTTTCTGCCGGAATCCTCCTCGGCTGAACAGCCGGATGACTTCCCGCGCGGGGAGCTGCCTACTATTTACGCGAATCCTCCTCCAAACAACATGCTGACGAGCTCGGCTTTTTACCGGTTCCCCTATACCCAAAACACGCGGTCCATGTTCCTTCGCAGGTTAGGTGACGACACGAGTATGCCTCCGCTCCCGATCCGGGATACTATCGCAAGGGATATTTTAACTCGCGACGGCTTGGGTGGATGGGGGTGCAAGATTCCGGACGCGGATTTGCAGGAGGGTTGCGCCGAGTCTAGGCTTTTAAAATTCGAAATGTTCGATAGCTATGGCGATGGCAGCAGTACGGATTGGACGGGCAACGAGATGCCCCCAGAGTTAAGGAATACGATCACCATTTTAGTGAACGGCAAGTCTGTCGATGCTGTTCAAGGCAGCGATGGTGCGACTAATGGGGATGCGATAATGTGCCACAAACCCGAGGACTACCCGGGGTCACCAGCCGATTCACAGATGGTATGTGCGTACTTTGAGTTCGAAGCGCCCCATGACTCAACGATCACGGTAAAAGGCAATACCGAACTTCAAGCCTTCCCCGAGGATATATCTTGGTCTATACGTGATCAAATAACGGACAGGCTGGTGAATATTAGCTACGACGGCGCGCCCCTTCCACCCAAGACTGGCTCCTGGGCGTTTATTGCTCTCGCGCAGAAACCGGATGGGATTAATATCGACCTTGTGAGTCGGGCTGAATATATTGCCGATTTGGCCCAGCTGGAAGTCGTTTTGTATCGCAATCCCGACGGCGACGACGGCTGGAATGATGAAATTGGAAAATATCAGGTGGCGGGGAAGGAGATGAAGAAGATTGTCAGTAACCCCACCCCGTTGCAGTCGGGGACGGGAGAGCAGTCATTAAAAGTACGCCACATAGATAATATTTCTGTGGAGATGGTATTGAATAAACCTGGTTCCAAATTACCAGTTTTCACAATCCGCTACAAGTTGCCCAACGATACTGACGATCACGAAATAAAAATCACACTCAACTCCAAAATCAAAGACCGCGGAAATTTTTGTCTAAGAAATGTGTCGACTTACCAGTTGAAAGAACAGTTGAAAGAACAAATAAAAAAAACTCTCACAGAGGACGAGGGGAAAGCTGAAGAAGAAGCAAAGCTGAAAGAGATCCTCAATGCGGAGATCCTCGAGATAAAGCTGGATTCTACTGTGTGTAAGTTTGATATTACTATTAAGAGTGTAAACTGGAGTACAATCACCGGGGCCGTATTCATTTTCGAGTTTAAGCAGGGAGACGAGGATATTGAACCGGTCGACGCCAAGGTCATCAATAAAGTCAGGCAAGCTTGGTGGTTTGATAAAAAAGCGAAAGCAGCCTATAGAGAGTGGGAAGCTGCGAAGGCGGCGGTTGCGGATGCGGAAGGGAAGGCGAAGGATGCGTCCGGCAATTACGCGGGTGCGCTGGTGGACGCGGAGAAGGCGAAGAAGAAGGCGGAGGATGCGGAAGGGAAGGCGAATGAGGCGAAGAAGAAGGCGAATGAGGCGGAGACGAAAGCGAAGAGGGCGAAGGGGGAGGCGGAGGATGCGGAGGATGCGGAGACGGATGCGGAGACGAAAGCGAAGGAGGCGAAGGGGGAGGCGCAGACGGCGGCGGCACGCTACGACGACGGGGACGGCACGCAAGAGGAAGTGACGAGAACGGCGAAGGCGGCGGCGGACGCGCTGAAGGTGTTGGTGGACGCGGAGAAGGCGAAGAAGGATGCGGAAGGGGCGGTAGAGGGCGCTGAGGATGTGGCGAAGGATGCGCTGGCGGAGTTGGTGAAGGCGCAGGCGGATCTGGCGAAGGACATCGCGGAGAAGAACAGGGTCGATTTTGCCCTTGGTGTGGCCCAACAGGAGCTCGAAGACGCGGAAACGGCGGTGGCGAATGCGGAGGATGCACGGGTGGCGGCGGTTGATACGAAGAAGAAGGCGTGGAATAAGAAGACGACGACCAAGGATGCAGCCAAAGATGCGAAAGCCCTTGCTGGGAAGGACGACACAAACGCGGGTAGTAACTAAAATATTTTATAGAATAAATATATAGAATAAATTCTATATATTTTATGTTTAATAAAAAGTCATACATAGCATCATAAATATTATCTTTTTTTACAAGCATTACCGTTTACACAATACCATTTATTTATACCCGATATCTCGCATAAGATATGAATACCCACCCCTGTTAAAAATAAACTTAATTCCATTATATGATTTTTATTCCATTGTTTACATATTTTTGGAAGATTATTAGAAAATAATTTACCCAATGTAAATCCAACTACAGAACCGACAATAACTGTTAACACACCGATGAATAGAGCTTCTAGTAATATATTCATATTATATATTATAGTAAGATTTAAATACAGTCCTTGATATGACTTGCCCATCAAAGTAACTAGGTTTATACAGTATGATATCTAAACGTGAAAGAGTATCTCCCGAGTTTAACTTTTTTCTCAATAGGTATTTCGTGTGTAAATTCCTTTTGAAAATCACCCATCATCTGTATTATCTTACCAGGGTTTGTAGGAATATCTTTTATAATTTTATTTGTTATCTTATCTCTTATCCTGAATTTACGGACTGCGCCGTATGATATGGAAATAACGCCAACTTCCTTATTTATTCCACACTCGTTGTCACTATGCCGTCCAATATATTCATTACCATCCAGATAATAATTTACAAGAATCCCGTTGAATATTGATCCGAATGTGCTGTTAACATAATATAATAACATCATTAAATCGTCAGTTAACTTAATGGCCGGCATCGTTTTCCCGCTATACTTATAACCTATTGATTCGTTTGAAAAGAATCCTACACTACGGCGTTGCATAGCATCCTTCCCAAAAATTTTAATTTTAGGGTTTATTATTAAAAGGTCCTTAATAACGTCGATTATACATGGTATAAGTTTACACATTTCTTCAGGTAGGTCATGTAAAATAAGGGCCGAATTATCTGTTTTTATTTCTTCTGTCATATTTCATATATATTAAATATATCATATAAATAATGATATCAATTTTATAGATTATGAGGATGCGTGTGGTGATTAATAACTATAAAGGACTTTGGGGCATAGTTCTATAAAATATATGCAGTCTTATGAAGAATCAATATCATTTACACTACCCGCAAATAAGACCACCATATCTTTTCTACAGCTCAAAGATATAGATAAGATAAAGGGGATTGAACTGGGTATGAAATTCCTTCAACACGGATCAAACAAAATGCAGTGTTGGAATAACGAGGAATGGACAAAAAAGCAAGAAAAAGAAAGGGAAAAACATGAATGCGAAATGAACATATATAAGGTCGCGTTGGACAAGAGTAAACAAGAACTCGCTGAAATAAAACAAAACTATACAAAAGAATTAATAGGAAACAAACAACAAATAATAAAACAAATTGAGAGTGAATGCGATTATACGATTAACAGATTAAGGGGTGACATCAATAGGATGGGTAAAGAAATGGATATCCTTCACGAACAGAAGAATAATTCATTTAAACTAGCATTTAACGATTACGAGGAAAGAGTTAATAAAAAAGACGAAATATGGGAAAGAAAGTTACTACAACAACGTAATGAATACGAATTAAGAATAGAAAATGAAAGGAAAGAAAAACAAACATTACTGATGCGCGCCCAAAATTCTACTATTATAGGACAGGATGGAGAGAATTTCACATTACACGAGCTTACCAGGATGTTTCCTAAGGCTGAAATTGAAGATACCCATAAGGAACGTGCTAGGGGGGACTTTATTTTTAAAGATAAAGATTGTTTGATGCTTGTGGAAACGAAAAATTACAAAACAAATGTGACTAAGCCCGAAATAGAGAAATTTTACCGAGACATTGATGCCAACCAAGACATAAATTGTGGTGTAATGATTAGCTTAAAAAGTGGTATTTCGGCACGAGAAGACTTTCAGCTTGAAATTAGAGGTGGGAAACCTATTATATTTCTTCATAACATTTCAAGTAATATTAGCAATTTAGGATTAGCTGTAAAGCTCTTTAAAATAGTGTTAAACGCAGATACAATAGACCTAACGAATAAGGAAACAACCGACAAAATTATGATTCTTATACCTATACTAAAGAGGAATATGAACGCAATCAAACAAAAATTACAAAAATTTAATACTGATATTACCGAATGTACTACTAATCAAGAAACGATAATTAAAGATTTAATTAGTGTGTTGGGTTTAAGATATTAATCATTTAGCAAATAACGAAATAACGTGGTCATTCATGTAGGTGTTTTTTAAGTTGATTATATGTTAAACCGTCCAATAACTTATATAAAACATGTGGATTTAATTTTGATTTTTCATTTTCGTCAATAATTTTATACATTTTCCGTTTAAATTTCGGTGTTTTATTAATTAAATATCTAATTTCCACCATTAGTCTGCGTTTTTCTTCCTTTTTTATGGCGGAATAAAGGTTTTTATGCGTTTTTGGGAAATTTTCGGGGTCTCCGCCATTATCCAAAAAACTTATAGCATACGCAACGTCTTTTGTTATTTCTAAATTCGAATCATTCATTGTATATATTATATTTTTTTATATCTATATTGTAAGAATAATAATGTCTTATGATTATTTATTTAAATTTGTAATAATTGGAGATACGGATGTTGGCAAATCTGCCTGCAGTGACCGGTTCGTAGATAATAAATATATATACAATTATGACCCCACAATAGGTGTGGATTTCAAAACGAAACAAATTATATTGGACGATAATACCGTTATAAAGACACATTTATGGGATACGGCTGGCCACGAAAAATTCGCACCTATTGTAAAGCATTACTATAAGGGGTTAGCTGGATTTATACTGATATTCGATGTAACCAATATGAGAAGTTTTAATAGACTGGGGTTTTGGTTAAATAAGATTAATGTCTTATCCGGTCAAACGGGTGGGGACAGAGTGCCAATATTGTTAATTGGTAATAAAATAGATAAAGCTTGCAGAGAAATAAGCGGTAAGGAAGCAAAAGAGTTTGCTTTGAAACATGGACTATTATACGAGGAATGTAGTGCTAAAAAGGGCACAAATGTCTTAGGTTCGTTTAAAAGAATAACAAATGAGGTATATTGTAGATTAGACAAGGACCAACCTTTTGATAATCCTGGTATTCGTAGGCATTTTTCTTTTAACGGTGAGTCCGGTTCCAAAACACAACCGAGAGAATGTTCGAATATAGGATTTGTATCAAGGATGTGTTGTACTATTCTTTAATACTGATATAATCTCTTCAAAAGAAGTGAAAATGATATATCACCGTTATGTAAATCTGCTGGGTATCCCTTATCATCCAACAATCGAACTTTTAATTTTTCAATAGTTACGGGTCCAAAATATTTTCTGCCATTATCCATCCCCGCATTATTTTGTATAATAATAGGCACTTGTGGGTCATCATTCAATCGTTGAACGGGGAATCTAAACAATATATTGGAAGCCTGTGGAGAGAAATATTGGTTAACATTGGTTATTGTTTGGGTATTGCGTATTTCACGTGCTGTATATTTCTGTGCTTTTGTTAATGTATGGTCGCCTATTATACCTGTTGCAGCAGCGGATGGTCCCTTCCTATAAGGGCGATTGAACAGTTCAAATCCACTTGTAGCTGAAGGATCACAAATAGGATATACTTGGGATACATTTTTTGCATAATTGGGTAAAACAAAGCTATTCGTTGTAGATGGCATGGTCATTGTTGCCATTTCGCCATTATTTCGATTACGATTAAAATCATCTACTTCAAGTATAAAATACCTTGTTCCTAGCAAATTACACACACTTGAACCGTATATCATATTTACATTACTTGAAATATCAAGAACTGGATTAGCCGATAAATCAACGAATTTTAACATCGATTGATGTTCGCGGAACCCCAGTGCCCACCCCAGAGTTGAGTTTAATTTTTTTCCTCTATTTTTATCTGAACATTTATATTTTATCGGAGTATTGTTTATATCACAACATTCATCACATGACCCACAGCAATTTTTATTTCCCCAAATAAAAGATATATTACTACAATCAGCGCCAGAAGGACAATATATATAAGCTTTTTGATTAACTTGGTTAATAACTAATTCTGGTGTGTGGGTAAACATGGGGGGCGGTCCTGGGGTCTTAAGGGCAACTTTAAAAGCTTTTGTTATAGTAAGAGCTGTATAATTACCTTCTGGAATTTTATAACACCGATTATTAGATCCATCCTGAATCTGAAAGGTAGTGTTCCCATAAATATCTGAAAAAGCATAATATCCAGCCAATGATAACTCGATGCTTCCAACGGTCATCGCGAGAACATTTGTAATGGGGTTTGCCAATGATACTGTAAAATCTGTCGAACTTTCCCGTTGATTTATCTTGTTATCTTCTTCAATGGGGGGGGTCGGTGGGATGCATAGATCAACACTTCTAGGTAAAATTTCACGATATTGGCTATCTACATTTAACCACGTAGTATACTCATTTTGTAGGGTAGGGTTTATAGAACCTTGCACAAATGGTATATTAGAATATGTATTTGGAATTGAAAGATTCTTTTGTAATTGTGGAGCTTGTCCACCCATTCCCTTTTCGGGGACATTGGTATAGTTCAATCTATCAGGTAAAGCTTTGTCATCATTATCGGGGTCAGTTGTTTCTTCCACTTTTTCGATATAATCTTCAACCTTTCCAAGAATACGAACAACCCTTTCATAATTAGATAACAACTTATTCGTCGCCGCAGAGAAAAACTCAACATGGTAAGGTTTACCCAATTCTGTATATTTATCTATTAAATTGTCAGCAATTTTCATTATTGCCTCTTTTTTTATAGGGGATTCTATTCCAAATATTGTCAAGAGTTCATCCAGTCCATAATTCTCCACTTTAAACATACTACTAACATCTGGCTTATTCATCTAATATATAATATTAGTTTAATTTAATATTATATCATACACAATAACATAGTTCTTTTTATTTAGTGCCTCTTCTTATGTTTCTTTCTATTTCTTCTGGTTCTTTTGGTTCTTTTGGTTCTTTTGGTTCTTTTGGTTCTTTTG
>TARA_B110000046_G_scaffold76454_1_pt1 | contig 11126 bp, 10 predicted proteins | sample TARA_B110000046 | Tara Oceans TARA_B110000046 (sample SAMEA4397157) | marine metagenome | biome: Polar Biome; feature: [DCM] deep chlorophyll maximum layer (ENVO:01000326); material: water (ENVO:00002006), including particulate matter (ENVO:01000060) such as... | depth 40 m
CTTTTGAATTTATATATTTTTGGTATTTAGAAACATTGACGCCAATTACAGAAAGTAAACAATAAACAAAACGGATAAGGATGGAAAAAATATTATATCAATTTTATTGAAATTCCGATGTATAAGATCTTAGAGTGTGGAAAGGTGATGATACAATGCATGAGTTGGCAAACCAACTACGTTATAATAAGACCCTTCTATCTTCTTAACTCCGACTAGACCAATCCATTCTTGAATTCCGTATGCTCCAGCTTTGTCGAATGGTTTAAATTTATCTATGTAATAATCTATTTCTTTTTCGCTAAACCTTGAAAAGGTAACATTGGTTACTGCATGAAAAATTGTTTGTTTATTGTTCGAAAGGATACTCACTCCAGTTATAACTTCATGCAGCTTGTTAGATAATATTCGGAGCATTGTTTGTGCTTCATTTTCATCCATTGGTTTGTTTAATATTTGACCCTTTAAACTAACAATAGTATCTGCGGTTATTACAATATCGCCTTCTTTTAAATTCTTTTTAAATGCCTCCCCTTTTTTATGAGCTAGGTATTCAGCTAATTCTTTCGGTGATAGTTTTTCAGAGAAGCTTTCATCGGTTTGTTTAATTTCTATGTCAAATTCTAATCCCATTTCCCTCAAGAGATCAGCACGTCTTGGTGAGCCCGAACCTAAAATAATGTTTTTGTTTTTTAAATTATCCAACATGCCTAAAGTGGGTTGAGTATAAAATAAACAAGTACCAAATACAAAACTCCGGCTAAAGAGGACAGTTTATTGAGGTCTGAAGAGCGTTTGAATTGTATAGGTTGTTTTGCTTTTATAATGAAAAAAATGTTAACCAGTAGTAATGGAACTAAAACAAAGAATATGTATATAAGTGTTTTTTTATCAGGTAAATAAACTTGATATACGTAGACTATAAATCCTATAATAAAAAGGTATAACAGGACAATAATTATTTTGCTTTTTTGAATTCCAAATACAATAGGGATGCTTTTACAACGAAATGCCAAATCACCTTTTATATCTTCAATGTCTTTAGTTATTTCACGTGCCAAAGTGAGTAGGAAGGAAAATATGCTAAGTCCAACAGCCCAAGACAAGGTTACTAAACTGAATTCTTTAAAAATGCTTTTTGCAATTTGTTCTTCAAATAAATTTTTATTCAATGTAATAAGAGTAAGAACTTCGTAAACCCAAACTACCATTGGTATAAGGGCAACGCAAAAAGCAATGGCAATATTTCCAAATACAAGTCTTCTTTTGAGGTCTGTAGAATAAAACCACAAAGTAGTTATTAAAATTATTTGGATAAATATCAATTCTATTTTCCCTGCTTTATACGCTAAATAGGCAGAAATAACTAGAGCTAAGCCATTAAAAATTACGTGAAGTATCATCGCAACTCTTCGTTTTATAAAGCGGCCTACTATGATTTTATCCGGTTTGTTTATTCTATCTATTTTAATATCGAAGTAGTCATTAATCAGGTTACCGGCAGCTGCAATAAGTAAAGATGAAAATACCAATAAGCCAAAATCTAAATTCTTCATTCCGCGCATGAATTCAATTTCACTATCGGCGACTAATATTTTAAAAAAAGATTGGATTACGCTAATTCGGACCAAATACATGGTGAGGGCAATTAGAACTAAATTTTTCCAGCGAGTTGCTTTTAGTATTGCTATAACTGGATTCATGTTACCAAGTAAACGATTTGAATTCTTTTTCAGGGGAAAACCAATTGTCCTGAATTTTTAAGGTTTGTTCTATAATATCGCGAACACAGCCGTCACCACCATTTTTGGTTGAAATAAAGGAGCTTATATTTTTTATTTCTGGAGCGGCATCCTTTGGACAACAAGCTAATGCAACATCTTGCATTACTTCATAATCGGGAATGTCATCACCCATATATAATGTTGATTTAGAATCGGTTTCGTAGGTTAAAAAATGTTCATCTAAAACATACCTTTTGTCGGAAGCTCTTAAATAAATATGTTTAACCCCTAAATGAGCTAATCTGTCTTTCACAGCATTAGAACTGCCTCCAGTAATTATTATTATCTCATATCCCTTTTTAATTGCTAATTGGACGGCAAACCCATCTTTGGCATTCATGGCTCTTGTTTGGCCACCATTTTCTTGCAACAAAACGGAGCCATCGGTAAGCACTCCATCCACATCAAAAACAAATGTTTTAATATTAGGAAGTATATCTAAATAATTAAGAGCCATCGTTGCGAAGATAATTATTGGAGTTTAATAATGAAATTGATTTTCAGCAATAAAATTCACTTAATAACTGCTGCTTTAAAGGTCTTTTTTTGCATTCCAAAGTTGAATACTTTGGGTTAATTGCCGATAAATTATTTTTAGATTTTCATTTTCTTTTAATAATTCAAGATGGGAATTAATTGTATTTAAATCCAATCGCACTGCAGGTCCAGTCTGAAAAAGTTCCGGATTCCCAGATAATATATTGTCTGCGGTTTGCCGAGTAAGTGAATTGAGAAGATTGGGGTTTAAATTGTTTTGAACTAAAATTTCTTTGCTCAAAACCGCTAAATGATTAGTGAAGTTATTAATAAGTACACCACTTAAATGTAATACTCTTCTTTGGTTAGAGTCGGCAATTTCTACTTTCGACGAAAGTCTTTGTGCCAATTGAGTAAGTTTTTTTTCGTTTTCTTCATTACTAGCTTCAACTAATATTGGAATATTTCCCCAGTTTACTTCTTCGTTTTTATTAAAAGATTGAAATGGATAAAAAACGCCATTATTTTTATTTTTTTTCAAAATTTCTCGATTTACACTTCCAGAACAATGAATAACCATTGTATTGTTTTGAATGGCTAGTTTATTTGAAACGCTTTCTATTTGATCGTCATTAACACAAATAAAAATTAGGTCAACCAGCGGAATATCATCTAAAGAATCTAGCGTTAGGCAATTGAGTTTTGTGGCTAAACGTTTTTGGTTTTTTTTGGTTTTAGAATAAACGAACTTAATATCAAATCTTTGCTTTAAAAGTTTTACTGATATATTGCCAGCAACATTACCAGAACCAATAAACCCTATTGATCTTATCATTTTTTAAAGATTCGAATGCTATTTCGAATGGAAATAATAATGCCAATTGACATTATTAAACATCCCAGCCACAGTAAATTTATATAAGGAAATAAAACAGCTTGCATGACAATAAACTCTTTTTGTTCTGATTTCTTTTCTATAAAAGTTAAGTCAATAGAACCATTATTTGGGTAAATCCTGTCAAAAGAAATGCTTATGCCTAAGTCCTCATTGATGGAAGGAATAGAGAAAACTTTAGAAGAGTCTCGCAATACAAAAACAGGGGACATTTTGTGAGCTTTTGTATCAAAATCCCATAAAGTTAAAGCTACTTCTACTGCAATATCCTCGGGCATTAATTCTTCGTGTTTGATTGGACTGGCTTGCTTAAGACTGTCTACTATTAAAATAGCTCTTTTTAGAAATACAGTATCACCAATATGTAGGTTTTGTGTTTCAGCCTTCTCTACTTCGTCGTCTTTTTTCTCTTCTAAAACAGCCCAAGTAACATGGGTATATATATCTTTAAACAAAAAATGTCGTGTGTCCGGTTCAGGAACATTTCCCATTCTATCATTAAGCTGAACTTGGGGTTTTAAAGTAAATTCCTTTGTTAATTCTCCTTTATCGTTTTTAGTATAATAGTTGATGTTATATTTAATGTTTACTCCTTCTTTTTCTTTGCCAACATAGGAAACCAAATAGTCGCCCATTTGCAAAGTGTCGTCCTTCATAAGCAAAATACTTTCTTGGTTGTCGTAGTTTTCGCCAAGCATAGTCACATCATAAGAGCTAGTATTGTTGCTTATTATTTCTTGCTTACCCATAGAAAGTAAAGCTCCTAACATCATAATTCCAAAACCAGCATGTGAAATAGAAGCACCTGAAAAACGAATTTTCCCTTTCATTACCCGTATCAAATAATCTAAATTGGCAACTGCTGCAAACAAGGCTGAAAAAAGCATAAAAAGATGAAATGGATTAAACATTTGCATACTCAATCCAATTGTTACTGCAAGTCCAGCGGAAATTAGTAGGGCTATAAATATTTTCCCGAAAAACTTTTTAAATTCAGTTTTTTTGTAATTAAAAAATTGTGTGAACCCCATTAAAAGTAAAATGACAATAACAAATGGAACTTGCCAGCTATTGTAATGTTCAATAGCGTCTACTGGTGGCGCTAAGTCGCTGCCGAAAATTTTATTGATAACAGGAATACTAGTACTAATAGTTATTTGAAAACTTGAAATAAATAGCACCAAGGCTCCAATGAACATCCAAAATTCGCGACTCCAAAGCTCCTCTTCTTTTTCAGAGGAAGGTAGATGTTTGTAGCGCAATACAAATATGAAAATTGAAATTGCAACAAATGTTAGGAGATATAATAAAAGTTGGCCAGACATTCCTAAGTCAGTAAATGCGTGGACAGAAGCATCTCCTAAAACTCCACTTCGTGTAAGAAAAGAGGAATATAGAACTAAAATAAAAGTTAGAAATGTCAGGAATAAAAGAGATTTCATAACTCCGCCTCGTCGTTGTTCAACAATCATAAGGTGCCCGGCTCCTACAAGAGTTAGCCATGGAACTAAAGATGCGTTTTCAACTGGATCCCAAGCCCAAAATCCGCCAAAACTTAAAGCTTCATAAGCCCAAGCTCCACCCATTAAAATACCAATGGCTAATATGAAAATGCTGAAAAAAGTCCATGGTATTGCCGTTTTTAACCATTCTTTGTATTGTTTAGTCCAAAGTCCTGAAATGGCTAAAGCAAAGGGGAGTAGGGTACTAGCAAATCCTAAAAATAGAGTAGGAGGATGAATTGTCATCCAATAATTTTGAAGGAGAGGATTCAGACCTCTTCCATCTAGGTTTTCTAAGTAATTTGGATTTGTAAATAATGGAATGTCGCTAAAATCAGGGTGTTCTCGAAGCAATGCAGTAAACGGATTGGATCCCAATTTGTATTCAAAGAAATAAACCCCAAGTAACATAGACATTAAAAACGCCTGTACCAAACCAAAGATGGATAGTACAGGGGCTTCCCATTTGTTTCTAATAAATAAGAATAATACTCCAATAACCATATGCCAAAATGCCCATAACAAAAAACTACCTTCTTGACCTTCCCAAAAACAAGAGAAGATGTATCGAAGTGGAAGTTCGGTGCTGGAATGTTGCCAAACGTAGTAATACTCAAAGTACTGATTCAGAATCATAAAGAATAATGTAGAAATTATCCCTAAAATACCAACTCCATGAGCTAAAAAAGAAATCCGGCCTAAAGTTTTCCAGTCGGCGTCATTTTTTTGCGTGGCAAAAAAATAACTTATTGCTGCTAAAAGTGCCGAGCAAAAAGAAAAAATAACGAAGAAGTTTCCTACTTTTCCTGCAAGGAGGTGTTCACCTACAAATTCCATTTATAAAAAAATTTAAGAGCTAAGGTTTTGCTCATTGTGTTCTTTGGGAGTTTTGAATTCTCCTGAACCATCGTTATATTTCGATGGGCATTTCATAAGAATTTGTTCCGCATGAAAATCTTCGCCTGAGGCTTTCCCAATTATTACAATTTGTTCAGAACGCTCAAAATCTTGTGGTTTCGTTTTATGTAAAATTACTTTTTTCTCTACATTTTTTTTATCCAGCATGTAAAAAATAAACTCGTTTGGATTGTTTTTAGGATCGTAAATAGTTAGTTTTTCTTTGTTTAAGGTTCCAACCACATGAAACTCATGGTTCGGGTTTTCGAAAGCCACATCAAAATTTTCATAGGTACTAGAATCACTCAAAGTTCCAATTATAGCAGCAATGGCAAGGGCAATTATTACAATACCAACGATGTGTGTTTTTTTCATTTGTTTATCTTTTTTTCGAGCTTCGTTACCTTTTTATCTATGGAAATCAAGTAGACCACGATTCCAATAAAAATGATACTCAATACACCAACTACAACATAAATTTTCCCTTCAGAACGCAGCCCTGATGCCATTTCTACTTCTTGCGCAATTGCTCTGAAAGCAATAAAAAACGAGGAAAATAAAATTAGAATTGACTTTTTAATCATAAAGTAGTTTATTTTCAATTTTGTTTATTCTCATTTTTAGGTTAAGTACCCATGTTCCAATTAATGTCCAGCCTATAATTGCAGGGTAAAAAACCATTCGCATAGTATTGTCCATGTCGTATGTTCCAAATGCTGGATTTCCACCATTTCCGGGATGCAATGAATCCGTCCCTGACAATCTTGGAATAATATTTATGAACATCATCATCATTACATAAGCGAAGATATTGTAAACGGCTGATACTTTTGCTCTACGGTGTTCATCTTGAAGTGATCCTCTTAAAATTATATAGGCCACATAAATTAAAATAGCAACTGCCGTTCCATTTAGCTTAACATCATTTGTCCAAGGAGTGCCCCAAGTAAAGTTTGCCCATAACATTCCAGTAAACAATCCTAAAAATCCCATTAAAAGGGACACGTTTATTGCTTCTGATGCTGCTGCGTCTTTTTGCAGATTTCCAGAACTTAAATATTGAATGCTAGAGACTAATGAAATCGTCATTAAAATCATCATGGCAAACCACATAGGTATGTGAAAGAAAGTATTTCTAATGGTTTCGTTTAAAATAGGCATAGCTGGAACGGGCATTAAAAAGCCGCCAATAATTGCGTATAACACTAACACAATTCCTAACAATTTCCACCACATTCCTTTCATAAATTCAATACCCAAATTAATCGCGCCAAAGGTATGGAAATAATAGATAGCCCAATGCAGCAACAATGGCATTCATGCCAACCAAAACGATAATATATTTCATATTCTCAGGGCTGTCAATTCCATTGATTGCATGAAGAGACAAACCTATTAATGTATCTAAAAATGGAAGGATAATTGGGAAACTTAGAATGGCCATTATTGTTGGATTATTTCCGGTTTTTGAGGCTATAGCCGACACCATGGAAAGGATTACAGCGATGCCAGTGCTTCCTAGCAAAACTGTTACAAGAAAGAGACTGATATTTATAATTGGGTTTCCTAAAAAAGTAATATAAACACCCAAGGCTAAAAATGTGAGGACCAACATCACAAGGCTATTATATAGCATTTTGCTTAGTATTATTCCTTGTGGGCTGGCAAGTTGATAATAATAGAATTGCCGTTCTTCATTCTCCTGCATAAAGCTTCTTGAAATAGTATTTACTCCAGTAAATAAAATTATAATCCAAAAAAGAGCGTTGTAAGTTTCAGTAGAAATAAGGCGTTTAAAAGAAAAGTAGGTTAAGAAAACCGTTGATATTACATAAATCAGAACCCCAACAAAAGCATTTTTTTGCTTCCATTCGTATAAGAATTCTTTAAATATAAGTGCTTTTACTTCCAGTAAAGTCAATGGATTGAATCTAAATAATTAATCTTGCAAAGATATACTTGACTATTTGAGTATATACCACTTAACAATAAAAAAATGAAATTAGATATTTTAGCCATTGGTTCCCACCCCGATGATGTAGAACTAGCAGCTTCAGGAAGTATTTTAAAACATATAGAATTGGGCAAGTCAGTTGGAATAGTTGACCTAACTCAAGGTGAACTTGGAACTAGAGGAAGTGGAGCGTTGAGGAAACAAGAGTCGGAAAATGCCCGTGTTATTCTTGGCGTTTCCGTTCGAGAAAACCTTAAAATGGCTGATGGTTTTTTTGAGGAAAACGAAGAGTCACTTATAAAAGTAATAGAGCAAATAAGAAGGTTTAAACCAGAAATGGTGTGGTGCAATGCAATTAAAGATCGCCATCCAGATCATGGAAGGGGATCTTATTTAATTTCTCGTGCCTGTTTTCTGTCGGGATTGGTAAAGGTAGAAACTAGTTTCGATGGGGTAAAACAAGAGCCGTGGAGGCCCAAAGTTGTTTATCATTTTATTCAAGACCAATATATTAACCCGGATTTTATAGTTGATGTAAGCGATTATTGGGAAAAGAAAATGGAATCTATTCTCGCTTATTCTTCTCAATTTTATAATCCAAATTCAGATGAGCCAGAATCACCAATTTCTGGTAAAGAATTTCTTATGACAGTCGAGGGAAGGGCACGAGATTACGGTAGATTGATTGGCTCAGAGTATGGTGAAGGGTTCACTGTGGAACGTTCAATCGGTGTAAACAATATGTTTGATTTGGTATAAAGTTAAATATTATCCAAAAAAAGGCTCGCAATTGCGAGCCTTTTTTTGGATAATTGTTCCGTTTATTATTGAACCATAATTCGTTGGGAGGACTTTTCTTCTCCGTTAGTGATAGTCAATAAATAAATACCAGTTTCAACTGAATTCAAATTAATCTTTTCTATATGATCCCCATTTAGATTTAACGAATTTGACAATATTTCTTGGCCAACGACATTTCTAATGCTTATTTCCACATTCATTGAGTTTATTCTTTTAAATGAAATACTAAATAATCCATTACTTGGATTTGGATAAACGCCAAATTCTGCATTTGGATTATTGAAATTATTTATACCAACATTTCCAAATACAAGTGAATTGGAATAAGGGCTAAAACAATCATTTGCTGTTTCTCTAGCACTTACACTATCGCCAACAGACAAATTAGTTGGGGCATAAATTTTTCCAGTAGCTCCTGCGCTAGTCCAAAGTGAACTTCCTTTAATCTTGAAATACCAAATAGCAGTGTTTGTACTTGCAGTATAAACACCTGAATTATGAGAAATTGTAGGTTTAACAGGAATATCATTTACAATCACATTAATTTTATTGGAGATTATTGAATCATCACAAGCATTGAAAGAGTATGCGAAATAATCGAAAGTATGAACTGAATCTGTATTTACTCTAAATGTAGACCCATTTGAGTTATTGTACCATTTATAAGTAGCGCCAACTTGCCCTGAAGCGGATAGAGTCAAACCTCCAGAACCTTTACAAATTGTTGTAAGACCTATAGCACTTATCAATGCAGTAGGCTGAGGTTCTACATCTACTTTAATTGAATCCTTTGTCGAAAACTGGCCACCGCATGCAAGTACATCTATTATATAAGTACCTGTACTTTTAATGATAACTGTTTTTTTGTTACTTATTGGTGTACTTGAACCAGATTTTGTCCAAGTGTAAATTCCACCAGGGTTTTCAGATACATTAAGTATGGTTGAATCTCCAGGGCAAAGAAACTTGGCTCCAGTAATTTTAGCTACTGCCTTGGAAACGGCACCAATGGTAATTGAAGTAGTAGATTTTCCAGTACAATTTGTAACTTCAACAGTGTAAGTACCTGGTTGAGTTATTAGAAAAGTGTCAGAGCTTGTTTGTGCGCTAGAATTCCATTTGTAGAATCCCGTAGTTCCAGTTGAGCTTGATTTTACTCTAAGCGTAGTATTACTTCCACTAGGACAAAGTTCTTTTAAATCTGAGGATAGACTAATTTTAGGTCCTTGACCATTTACCGGAACTTTTACCTCTGCAGTATCTGTTTTAACTCCGCATAAAGTTATTACTTCACAATAAAATTTACCGGTAGTTTTTACCCAAACACCAGAGCTTGTGGCACCCGTGTTCCATTTGTAGGATAAGCCACAAGAAGGAGAAGCATCTAGCCAAACGGAATCTCCCGGGCAAATTTCTCGACCTCCTGCTATTACAACTAAACATGTATTTGTATCATTCGGTAATGCCGTTTTTGGAATGGAAAGATAAACTATTTCATTTTTTCCTGCAGCATGACCAACTGGTCCAACTGCTGTTCCTGGACTCAAATCTTCCATGTAAATTACTCGAACGCTATCGTCAACCGCAGGAGGCATAGCTCCATAAACACATTCTTCAAATCCAGATCCATCATCCGTTAAATCCATCGGTGAGCCCCAAGTACAGCCTCCATCAAAACTAGTAATTGCAAATTGATGTCTATAATGAAGCGATCCATCGTTGTATTGTTTACCATTACTAATTTCCATTAGCCCCATAAACGTGCAATAAATTGCGTCATTTGCATCAACACCAATAGATGGAAATCCATTAATAGATTTAGAACCATAATTGGTAAGACCGGCAAGGCCTCCTTGAATATTAAAATTATTAGGATTGCCATCTTGATCGATCAAATCTACAACCCTTCTATTATTTCCTTCACCAAATGATTCTTTCCAGTAATTGAGTCCGTTTCTTAATTGGTAAGTAATGTATTGCTGACCGCCGTCTGTCCCACGATCAGAAGTATCCGCATCGTTCCAAACCCAAGTTCCAAACATTACATGAACCTCACCTTTATTGTCAATAATAACATCACCTGTGTTATCACTTGTGGTAATAGTATCAGTGATAGGGTAGTCTCCAAGAACATAACCATCGGTAGGGAATTTCACAGCGTGCATTACTTTCCAAGTATCTCCGTTGTCTGCTGATTTTAGTATGGTTGTATGGTTAAATCTGTGAAACACTGCAATTGCAACATAATCGTCTTTAGAATATATAGCATAAGAATCGGCGTTGAAACCATCATAAACAGAACTGTCAAGTCCATTAAGTACAACACTTTTTTGATCCCAAGTAACGCCACCATCTATAGATCTGCTGTAACATATTGCCCCATCAAGCCCTTTGTATCGACTTCCTGCAAATGTTCCGCCTGATGGTTCTGAAAGAGCAATAAGATGAACAGATTCTCCGTTTTTACCACCAATTGCCATTCTTGGCCAAAGAGTGTACCCTGAACCACCTACTAGTGCTGCTTTGGCTCCGTTTGGATCACGGATAGTTGTCCATGCCCCATTTCCTTTCTTCGCTCTTTGCATTAATATTAACTGATTGGTTGCAGTAGAATGACTTATAACAATTTCTTTTCCTGACTTGGTAACTCCAATAGATGGCCAGCCTATTCTTTCCGGCTCAATTCTAGTTATTGGGTTATTTATAGTCCAATTCGCTCCGTCGTAGTAAAGATATCCAGAACCCCTATCTCCATAAGCAGCGACTTGTGCCATAGTGAAAACTGAACTATAAGTTCCATCACTATTCAAAATTAT
>TARA_B110000046_G_scaffold5611_1_pt1 | contig 11106 bp, 12 predicted proteins | sample TARA_B110000046 | Tara Oceans TARA_B110000046 (sample SAMEA4397157) | marine metagenome | biome: Polar Biome; feature: [DCM] deep chlorophyll maximum layer (ENVO:01000326); material: water (ENVO:00002006), including particulate matter (ENVO:01000060) such as... | depth 40 m
ATCTCTTTCAATGGGGTTGTCATTCATAAGTTGTTCTTGTCTATCTGCAATAATATCGGCGATACCATCCGTACTTCCATCATCTTCTAAATACCCCTGCTCTATCAACATCGATTTAACAAATTTTTTGTTTTCTTCCTCACCTAAACTTTCAAAAACTTGATTATTATATTCTGTCGAAACCGTTTCGTAAGCAACTTCCCATGCATTTCTATATAAAAGTTCAACTGGGAATAAAATTGGGTAGTCATCACCACCAGCCGCATTTTGCATCATATATTCAAGTTGAGTTCTGACATTTGCATTTTCACTGTTTTTTACATACAATTCGTATCCAGCGGGATCAAAAAGATCAAGTCCTAATGAGACAATGTCAAATGCCATCATTGCCAAACCAACTGGTCCTGATGTAAGTTTTGTGAGAGCCTTTATACCGAATGCAGCCACCTTTACACCAACACTTGTGGCAACCTTCGTACTACCTTTTACAACCGCTTTTGATAAAGATCTTGAAACAAGTTTGGATAATGCTTTGGTAGTTGCTACGGTGGCTTCCTCTATCGCTTCCTTACTGAGCTTAGATGCCAAACTTTTGGACGCAACGCTTGCACCCTTTTCTGCAGCTTCTTCTAACGCTTCTTTTTGTAATTTATTTATGAGAGCCCTACCACCTGGACCAGCCAAAATCTTTCCCGTCTCTATAATCAATTTTGGTGCAGCTTTTGTAACCACGTACTCGGTTAGTTCTCCTATAAAAATCTCACGTGCTAACATTTTCGTAATACTCATTGCGACCTCACTAGATTCTGGATTCTTCCCTGGTAAGAGGTGACAACATCCGTCTTTATCCACGGAAAACCCGGGTGGGCATACACCTTTTGCCAGCTGCTTGAATGCGCACTTCTTTTGTTCTTCAAAAAACTCCGCGTCTATACCAACATCTAACTTGGTAATCATTTTACCATCAATATCTATCTCAACTACTTCTGATTTTACACCAGAAGCTGCATTGGCGGCTGAATCGTACAAATTATTTATTTTATTAACACCTTCAGATTGAGCTTGTGATAATAACAATATATCTTCATCCTCCGCCGCATTTTTACGCTTCATATAGAGATAGACTAGTAACAACATTATTATCATAAATAAAAATACAATCAGTATCATCTATATTATATCTAGTTTTTTTTCCGAGTGATTCCAAGTGACATTTCTAGATTATTGGCATCCCTCTTCAGTGGCTTCTGCCGCTTGAGCTTCAGTGGCTCATTCTTACCAGATGAGTTTGTAATCTGCGACATCTTATCAATCGAGTCGGTTTTCATCTTGATAACCATAGACCTGTGTGGCTCCTCTTTGATTGGCGCTGTAGGACCGGTGTCAACCGTCTGATTTGCTCGGAATTCCTCAATTGTCATGTGACCACCGAACACATTCAACATACATCTAGGTGAAGCCGGTCGTATGTTCCCAAAACTATTATAAAGCTTCTTTCTCATAATCATTATATTCATAGTAGTCTTACCATTATTTGGGCGCTCAAGGTTATACGCCTTCATGCAACTCCACGAACAAAAGTTACCTGAAGTTGAAAATTTTTCAGTGCGACTATCATACTTGTATGGGAATCTCAGTGGCTCTGTATTAAAGGGATGACAGCACCACCAACACCACATGGTTATTAAAGAAACAAGTGATTGAGTCTTTAAATGATTCTAAGTATTGATGTTGGAATTAGAAATCTTGCAATGTGCCTCATCGATAATGAAAAAATTGTACAACATTGGGATGTTTCGGGTGTTCCCCCTGAGAGTTCAGACGGTCTGTTTCCCTGTATGCGCAAACACCTCGATGAACGCCCTTGGGTACTTGATGCGGAGGTGGTCCTCATTGAGAAACAGCCCGACAAGAATAAGAAGATGAAGATGGTTGAGCACTTTTTACATGCATATTTTGTCATTAAGATTCCAGATAAAGAGACCATCATCTATGACGCCCGCCACAAGATTCCAGATGTGGTTGGGGCGGGTAAGGCTCAGTACCGCAAGCGAAAGCAAACCTCTATTGATAGGTGCAAAGAGTTTCTTGAGACTGGACCCGAAGGCAACCGCCATTGGCTTGAAACCTTTAAAAAGTCAAAGAAGAAGGATGACCTTGCTGACACTGTTATGCAGGCTTTGAGTTTTAATAGGGCCATTGTTCCAAAGGGTCCGTCTGTAACAAAGAAGGTTGTCGCTAGAAAACCAAATGAGAATCAGAAGAATACAAAATACTCAAAGCCCAATCTGTTTTGGTTTCACAAGAATAAGACCCGCCCGGAGCTTGAGAAGGATAAAAGGTTTATGAAGGACCTCAAGCGATACTACCGTGACTATGAAGATTTTCTCAATAGTATACAAGAATGAAGAGCTTTGTGGATTGGTTTTTTAAAAAGAAGGATATTGACAGCACATTAATCGCTTTATTGATATCAATTGCAGTCAGCAACTTTATTGATGAATTATCAAAGGGCTTCATTGACCCCTTTATCAACGGCCTCATCAAAACTGGTGACAAGACTCAGACGGTGACTGTTTTTGGTAGAACATTTGATTTTAAACTTCAACTCATTTTAAGTGGACTCGTGAAAGGTTTATTTGTACTTCTACTTGTGTACTATATGGCTATAGGATTAAAGGCTAGAGGATATTAATTCATAAATGATTCCCGGAGATGGTTTCGTACGTTTGGTCGATCACATGCCCCACAGCGATGCTGATTCTTCCATTGTTCAGGCTGCACGCGTATCATATGCGGATGGTACAAAGTCGTCAAGGTCCGACCGCGGTCTCATCCGATATCTGCTGCGTCACTGGCATACGACGCCATTTGAAATGGTTGAGTTCAAGTTTCACATCAAAATGCCAATCTTTGTAGCCAGGCAGCACCTCCGCCATCGAACTGCCAGTGTCAATGAGTTGTCCGCCCGATACTCAGTCGTTCCGGATGAATATTATGAACCCGATACATATCGCCAGCAGTCTCAGGTGAATAAGCAGAGTTCCGAAGGTGACCTTGAGCTTGACCAGAACCTCAAGGACCTTTTGGTCACCCATAAGGTTCATGCCTTTGCGATTTACAATGAAGCCTTGGAGGCTGGGTGTTCTCGCGAGCTTGCTCGGTGTCACCTACCTCAGTCAACCTATACCGAGTTCTATTGGAAGATTAACCTCCACAATCTAATGCACTATCTTCATCTCCGTATGGAGCCTGGGGCTCAGAAGGAAATTCGTGATTATGCCAATGCAATCTACGAGTTGGTCAAGCCACTGGTTCCAATCACTATGGAGGCATTTATGGATTTCCGTGTGAATACCATTCAGCTAACAGGTCCAGAGATTAAAGCTATGAATGAGGGTGGGAAGCTTGATAGTCCTGGTGAGCAAAGGGAATTTGAGGCAAAGTTGGCAAAAATTGGTATGTTTAAATAATTTTTTCTGCGTTAATATTAAATGAGTTATACAGTTAATAATCTTGGTAGAGTTCTTAAGAATGGTAAAGTCGTAGGCCCAAAGAATATGACGGTTTTGAACACGAATTATCAATTGAAATTATTTAAGAATGTTAAACCAGTTCTTATCGGAGGTAAACTGGTTGGTGTAACAAATAATGGTTCTGTTGTTTACCAAAATAACTATGGTAGGATTGTTTTCAAGATGAAGAACAATGGAACCAAGGCTAAATTTAATGGCTTTAACACAACAAATAGAAAGACTAGAAATTTCAATAGTGAGGTAACCAAGGCTCTTGAGCCATTTAGAAGGTATAAGAATCGTACAAATGAAATTTACATAGGCAAGAGGGAGAAAGCTATAAGAAATGCGGAAAAGGTTGCTTTAGAATCTGGTAATTTTAATCTGTTGCAGAGGGTTCAGAACGCAAGAAGTTCTAATACCCGCGTGAATTTACAGATTCAGATAAAGAATTTAATTCAAGAAATGAAAAATAATGGAAACAATAATAAATCTAAGCATAGGATGTTTATGAATCTGGTCAAAAATTTTAGAAACGCCGGGGGACCATCTATGAGATGGCCAAGAGCCTAGGCTGCCTAATTTCTAGCTCTGCTTTGGTATAGGGTCTAAACATAGGAAGTCCAGCCTCTCTGAGACTCCTAAACTTGTCATTGTCAAGTGCACCAGGTTTCACGCAGTCGGCGTGTTCCTTTATTCTGTCTTTGAAGAACCTTAAATGATTTTTGTAGTAGGCTCGAGGAGTCTGACCACTTGGGTTCCTAGGAACTCCTTGGTTTTCTATAATTTTTTCGTGATCATACAGAGGTGTGTCACTGTCAGTAATTCTCCACCCCATATATAATCTATAAGAATCAAACTTTGCTTCACGAGCAATAACCTCATGAACCAAATTTTGGAAAAAAAATACAACTTGTCCGGGATGAATATCATAGATTACTTTATTCTTTTTAAATTCTTCAGTATTTTTTAATTTTGTATATCCAGTATTCTTTTCAATAATATCATTATGAGTTTTGGGAACACAAGAAAACTTATGAGGTGGTGATCCAATTGGATCAAGATTTATCCACACCATCACGAAGGAGGGTATTCATTGTTTAACAATGGTTCTTCATTGTCAGAACTTGGGTAGTCCTTGGACAATCTTTTTCTATAGTCCCGGTAGAAACAACCCAGGTATCCACAATAGTATGAACATAATAATGTGAGGCAGCACCAATCAAAACATTTCATTGTCTTTTAGGACTTTTTTTAATTGAATATACCATTATCCGAGAAATTATCGCACCCAAAATAATTGAATTGCTGAATGTTCCTTGAGTAAAAGTTTCATAAGTATTGACAGACCTGATATTGTCAAGATTATAAACTTTGTATTTTCTGATAGTCTTACCAACAGCTTGAATAGTCAGGATACCTCCCATAAAAGTGAGTGCATTTTTATCTATACATATTTAAATGAGGGTTGACATCGTTGGATGTGGCCCAACCGGGATGACAATAGCGTGGATTATGAGTTCAAGAGGTGAAGAAGTTCACATGTGGGAAAAACATGATACATGTGGTGGGAGTTGGTGGGAACCCTCTGGTGAGTTGTCTCTCCACGCACCTAGGGTGGTTTTTAAAGATGCATTTGTCAACACAAGATGGTTATTTGATGAGATGGGTCTTGACTGGAACAAATATTTCAAATCTGGTGCTGCAGTTTCAGAAAGTATTGAAATTTTTTTAAAAAGATTTTCAGCAAAAGATTATTTCGAGTTTACAAAGTTTTTAATTTTAGGATTCAAAGATGATGGAAGAACAATAAAAGATCATCTTGAAGGAAAATTATCACCCAAAGCCGAAAGTCTGGTGGCAACCTTACCAATTATTATGGATGGGGTTGATTGGTCAAGGATGACTGCTTGGGAATTTATTCAAAGTTTCAATATTGTTTCAATATCATCAAGTCAAACTCAAAGAGTTTCTGGAAGAATTATGGGAAAAGATATGGAAAAAGTTTTAAAAAATAATGGAGTAAACTTTCATTTCAATGAAGAAATTGTTGACATTGAAAAAAGAATTTTTAAGTCTGGAAAAGTTTTAAATGAAAATAATTTGATGATACTTGCTTTAGATCCTGGATCTTTGAAAAAACTTTATCCTAAAAAAATAAAATTTTTAGAAAAAATTGAATATGGATGTTTAAATGTTTTACTTCATTATGATGTTCGTCCCAAAAAAATAAATTCCTATGAAGAAGTTGCTGACACAAAATGGAAAATCTTACCAACTTGGATGTATGAGGACACTAACATCTTATCGTGCGTCCTGGTGGAACCACCCGAGGTTCCACCAAATGAGATACTAGATGGAATTCTTAATCAACTTGGGTTGCCCTTTCCAGATGATTATACATTTTGTTGGGGTTCAGAATGGGATGGGGTCAAATGGAATCACAAACAGACATCTGGAATCTATGACAAAGATGGAATGTCATATTCGAGTGAATACGCGAATACCATGATTTGTGGGATGATGTCAAAGAGGTTCACCCCATACGCAAGTATCGAAGCGGCGGTTGAAGTTGGACGGGACTTTTGCGATGAATCATCCAGGAAGCCCATTACTTTGACACTACTTATAGTTTTAATGTCTATAATAATATATGGAGTTCAAGCGACGCGGTAGCTTTGTTATACCAAGAGCACCCTATGACATGTCATTCAAATGTAGGGTTGCCACACCGATGTATGAGAAGAATCAGAAAAAATATCTTGAATTTGAATTGTCTGAACCAACAACAAAGTGCATACAAACAATTCACAATTACACGAGTGATTATATTCACAACAAGTTTATAAATCCTTTACAAGGAAATGTCCTCAAAGTGAAGGTACCATTCCGATATAATCGCGTCACTTGTAAAGTTGTGGGAATACGAACAATACAAGAAATGCAGGAAGGTGAAAATGTGGAAGTTGTTGTAGAATTTTGTGGGGTTTGGGGAGTTGGTGACTATTGTGGGCTATCGTGGAAATTGTCATCAATCCAGTAAATCAACCCACCAAGGATATTCACTATCCGTAGCCTTTAAGATTTTTAAAATCTTTTGTTCAATAGTATTGCTATAAGTACAGCCAAACTCAAGTTTGTTCTTATAACAATTAAATAAAACAATATTACCGTTACATTTCTCTAAAAATGTCTTGAGAAGTTCATGATTCCTGTTCCCCGTTTGAAACTGGAACATTGTCTATAACTTCTTGTTGGTTATTGACTTTAACTGGAATGTCAATCTTTTCAACACCAAGTTTCTTAAGATTATCAAACACCATCATCATGCCCTCATGGCGATAGAACTCGTGTTCCATATTGGTAGTCTGCTCCTTTAGGCGCATCATTGTGTCACTGATAATCTTGATATTTTCCTCGACATTGAGTGACGACATTATATTGACATAAAGTTATAAACCTTTAATATATTATGGGGACTCTAACGAGGAGTGGGTACATCATACCCAGTACCGACGGGGTTGTTCTCTCGGAGACAAAGAAGGATTTAACTGTTCGTGCTATAGTAAACAATGAGTTTGGGTTTCCTCCACCACCTTTTAAAGTGTTTCGGCCAACAAAAAAGTCAATATGTGTGCCAAGATTCTACGCAGAAGAAAAGTTTGGACCCGCTACAGAAGATAAGCGACCCACGCCAGCTTCGTTTGGAAGGGAAGTCCATTTTGTCGGGAAACTCAGGGATGAAACCTCGCAAAATGAAGCTTTTTCAGCCGCAATCAGAACAGGTCACGGGGTTCTCTCACTCCCTTGTGGTTACGGGAAGACGACAGTCTCCCTTGCCATTGCGTGTAAATTAGGGTATCGCACTATGATTATTGTTCACAAGGAATTCTTGGCCAATCAGTGGCGGGAAAGGATTCAACAGTTTTGCCCCGGTGCAACTATAGGGATTGTTCAGCGGGACAAGATTGATATTGAGAAGGATTTTGTGATTGCTATGCTTCAGTCATTATCAATGAAAGAATACAATTTTGAGCAATTTGAGAGCGTCGGTACAGTCATAGTTGACGAGGCTCACCACATCTGCGCGGCAGTCTTTTCGCAGTCAATGTTCAAGCTGTGTCCTCGGCACGCATTTGGCCTGTCAGCAACTCCTGACAGAAAGGATGGTCTCAGTAAGGTTTTAACATGGTTCATGGGTCCAATATTTTTCAAGGTTGAGAGAGAAAACCAGGAACAGGTTGAGGTTTTCCCAATTGATTTTGATTGTAAAAGATTTCGCGAACCCCCACCATGTAACCGAGCGGGAAAGTTGTCACTGGCACAGATGGTGACTGATTTGGTTGAAAATGAACAGAGGAACAATATGCTTCTGAAGTTGGTCAAAAAGGCTTCAAAGGGTACGAGACAGCTTCTAGTTCTAAGTGACCGGAGGATACACTGTCAATGGCTTCATTCACAGTTTCCGGATACTTCGGGGCTTTACATGGGTGGTATGAAGGAGTTGGAACTTCAAGCGTCGAGTAAAAAGAAGATAATTTTTGGAACATTCAGTCAGGCTCACGAAGGTTTAGATATACCAACTTTGGATACAATTATATTGTCAACACCAAAATCCGACATCAAGCAGTCAATCGGTAGAATCATGCGAGAGACTGTGGGTAAGAAGAACAACCCACATATATATGATATTTGTGACCAATGGTCTGTTATGTTTGCGATGTATTTGAAGCGGCGAAAGGTGTATATTGAAGGGGGTTTCAAGATTCAAGGGACAGATGCGAAGCAACTGGAACAGGAAGACCAATGGAAAAAGCCCATGTTTCTTTCTTAGTGTATATTAAATGTCTGGCGCATTAATAGAACTTGTTTCGAAAGGTGTTCAGGATGCTTATATTACAAGTGATGATGGTGTATCACTTTTCAAGATGAAATACAGCCGCCACACAAACTTTGCAATGGCTCCTAAGAAGATTGAAATGTTTGATGCAGATAATAACTCGGTAACTAGCATCAAGATTCCAAATCTTGGTGACCTTGTGAATGAGTTGTGGATTGAATCGGACAATATAGCAGAGTATTTGTCAGGAACACGGTTTGAACTTTATATAGGCGGTCAGCTCATAGACTCGCACACATATGACTATCTGGCTGATATTTGGCCAATTTATATGGCTGAGAATCCAACAAAGGCTCAAACTATGAATAATCTAATAACTCAATCAAATAGAAACTTTTTTCCACTTCACTTTTTCTTTTGTGACAATGGATTATTTTTACCAATAATTGCCCTTCAATATCACGAGGTTGAGGTTAAGATTCATTGGGGATCATCATCCGTCACAAATGTTAAGGTCTGTGCCAACTATGTGTATCTTGATACATCCGAGCGCGAGGCTATGGTCAACAGGAAGATGGATATAATGATAACACAGGTTCAGCGATTGGAGAATCCTTTGTCAACCGGAAAGAATGACATTGATATATCATATTTGAATCATCCAGTAAAGAGTTTATATTTTGGTTTTGAAGCTACATCCCCCTTGATACAGAAAGACCGTTTCACTTTTACAGGTGGAGACCTCCAGTTGAATGGTACATATGTTTTAGAGGATATGTCACCCGATTATTTCCACACGGTCCAGGGTTACTATAGATGCCCAAATGGTGTCATTAACTATGATTCGGTGTTCAAATGTCCAGTTTATACAAGATATTACACATACAATTTCTGTATGAACGCAAACGAATACCGTCCCACAGGAACCTGCAATTTCAGCAGAATTGAGAATGGCAAGTTGACCCTCCGTGGGGTTGCAAAAGGGACTGATAGGAGTGATGCCGAACTCCGGATATACGCAGTCAATTACAACATCCTAAGAATTGAGCGCGGTTTAGGTGGAATTTTATTCGGGAACTAAAGTAATAGATGGCATCTGCCGGGAACCATCGTTATGCCAAGGCTTTGGTATTTGAGGAAAGTTCCGATTATAACTCCGGTGAATCAAACACTTTAGTTTGTCAGAATGGTCTACTTTATTTCAATGGTAATCAGTTGTCATCTGCTACTGGTAATCAATTTGATATTTTTACAGCAAATAAAGTGACAAGGTTATCAGGCGCAAACATTCAATGGGCTTCTAACCTGGTTGTTTTACCACCAGCCGAACCAATCAATATCAATCCGACTGCTTCAGCCGGACAGGGTTTCCAGTCAGACGGTGAATTTTTGTACTATAACGGTATCCAGATTAGCGCATTTTCAAATATTTATCAGGATGCTCAACCTTTGACTTCAGATTCAATTACTCCTCTTGGCAATACAGCTTTTGTGGTTCATTCAAATCTGATTGTTGACAATGTGTTGTTTGCAAACACTCTAGCCACAACAATTGCTTCTAAAACTTTACACTTTTCAAATAATGGCCCACAGATTACATTCAATTCAACCGATTTCAATATCCAACCAGTAAGTGTTGGAACAAATGTCCAGTTCTTGGGGGCATCTAGTGGCACTGGTTCGGATTGTAATGTCAACTTTGTGAGTTCAAATACAAACAACTTAATTGGTACAGATGTTGTCAATCTTAAATTTAAGAATCAAGGTCATGCCGGTTCCGCTGATACACACCACACAGTGGCTTCTTTAAAGGCTATTCAATCAACCCCTTTCACCGGCGAGGAAGGCGGTGGTTCATTGACTCTCACCTGTAGAAATCCGCAAGACGGCACACTCACGGCAGATGTCCAGAATGTAATGCTTCATATGAATACACAATCAAGCGTTGCTAATACTATAGTCATCGCACCCGATACAATTGCCAGGGTTGGTATAATGGCGGGATATACACCAGCTTATCGTTTCCAGGTTGGTTCAAACCTGTATGTTGATGATGGCACTAATAGGACCATAGGACTTGGTGACAGGTATAAGATAGTAACACCATCAAATGTATGGATTTCTGGTGCGACGGGGGCTAACGATCGAGTTACAATAGGACCTGCCAACCAAACTGGTACCGCTTCTATTGCTATAGGTCATGGGGCTATGTCCAGTTCAAAATCGGTTGGTGTCGGGTGGGAGTTGGGAACAGTCACAGAGGGGTCTGTTCATATAGGGTACAACGCGCAGTCTGACGGTACATTTCAAAACGTTGTGGCAATTGGTAGAAACACAAAGGCGTCCCTCGAGGGGGTTGCTATAGGGAGTAACTCAGGTACCCTCGCGGCTCAATATTCAGTTAGTATTGGCAAAGAAGCCGGTTCAGTTCTTCAGAGTGGAAATGCTGTGGCAATTGGTCGTCTTACCGGTCAGTTTAGCCAAGAGTCAAACGCCGTAGCAATTGGCTGTAGGGCTGGTAACTCGGAACAGAAAAGGGAAGCTGTGTCCATAGGTTCTGGTGCTGGTGAATCAACACAGGGTTCATTTTCCGTTGCTATTGGAGTAAACTCTGGTAAAGTTAACCAAAAAACACGTTGTGTAGCTATAGGACCTGGGGCTGGTGAGAATGCTCAGAATGCCTATTCTGTAGCAATAGGTAATAATTCTGGGTTTGCAGGTCAATACGCAAATGCTGTGGCAATTGGCAAT
>TARA_B110000046_G_scaffold55643_1_pt1 | contig 11092 bp, 7 predicted proteins | sample TARA_B110000046 | Tara Oceans TARA_B110000046 (sample SAMEA4397157) | marine metagenome | biome: Polar Biome; feature: [DCM] deep chlorophyll maximum layer (ENVO:01000326); material: water (ENVO:00002006), including particulate matter (ENVO:01000060) such as... | depth 40 m
TCTAGCTCCAGCGTTACCTTTTCCGCTTGTAACTTAGTTAGCTTGGCCCGCTCTTGGGTGTAGTCCAGTTCACCACCTGAGCGGTTATCTAGCCATGTGTTGAGCGTGTCTATGTTAAAGAACACTTGCTTACCCTTTTTGGTGTGGGGGCAGCCTTTGCGCCTCCAATAATCCAGCGTGGTTAATGCAACATTTAGCTTTTGTGCTGTGTCACTTCTGTTTAATTCCATAGTAGTATTCCCTAATATAAATTGATAACTAGCGAAATGGTGCGCTCCTGAAATACCCCAGGTGGGATTGCCGAGTAGGGACCCAATGGTTTTTATTCAAAAACGTTTTTAACCTGTACCACTGATCTGCACCGATAAAACCTATATAACTCCCTACCTTGAGAGATAAACCGGTTTTATAGGTTTTATCGCTATGCCTTTTCAAAGAGCTATAAACATAAATCGGTTTTACTGGTACAGATTAGGTGTGTAGGTTATTTTTCGTTTTTAGCTATTACAGTACATGGGGTGCTTAAAGTAGTCGGTCGCGGGCCTGGGGGGGGGTGGCCATTCAAAAGTGTTACAGGCATAAAAAAGCCCCGATACCCTTGTTGAGCAGGGTAACGTATTAGGCGACAATGCGACCGGCCAAGGTAGTTAACGTCTTACAGTAACGAGGTAATTGTGAGTCTCAATAGTAACGCTTGCCTACATCAATTTTATTGCAGCGAGTCTCGCCTGGAAGTTAAATTTCCACTCAACTGCTACGGAAAAACATAGTTAGTTCAGGGAACGCGATAACCAATATAAGAATACATACCTGTATTCCAATAAAAGGTAAAAAGCCTCTAAAGATAGCTGGTAGTGTGATATGAGGCGGCGCTACTGATTTAAGAAAAAATGCGGCTGGCCCGAACGGTGGAGATAAGAAAGATACCTGCATTGCGATACAAAAAACAATGCCGAACCAGACTGAGATAAACCGTGGATCATCGACAAGAGGGCTAAACACACCTATTTCGGCGATCGGCAGTTTTAATACGATAGGCAAAAAGACAGGCATCACAAGCAGCACAATACCGACCCAATCCATGAAGGCACCCAAGAACAGAAATACCAACATCATAAATATCAACACGCCAATAGTCGAAAGTTCAGACCCTATAATCAAATTGGCCACGTAGGTTGGTCCGCCTGCAATCGTATAAGCGCCGGCTAACGCAGTTGCTCCGATGGTGATCCACAAGATGGTACCAGTAGATTTAAAGGTGCGCATAAGCGCCTCACTTACTAATGCAACTGAGAACTCACCCCGTATAGCAATTAGGATTAATACCGCAACAGTCCCCATCGCTGCCGCTTCGGTAATTCCTGTCACTCCACCGTAAATTGACCCAAGTACAATAAAAACGACCGAGAAGGGGGCTATCAGCCCTTTCGTCATAGACCATGTTGTCTTTAAAACATCAGCTTTGAACACGGCATAAGGAATAGCAGTAGATAGCACCAGCATCACTAAAGCGAGGGTAATACTTGAAGTGGTGTATGGATGGTAATCATACTCTTTGAGCAGGCCGAGTGAGTTTTGTGCCTCAATCACTATTGCATGTAGCAACCGACCGCCACTATATATGGCAATCAGCCAACCCATAAAGGTGATGAAACATTTTGTTTTTTTGTTGGCCGGAAGGTCGTCATCAGAGGGTTCTGGTAATGGTGCCAAACTTGGATTGAGTTGGGTTCTAACGATGATGTAAAAAATATAGAAAGCAGCCAAAATGAAACCAGGCACAAAAGCGGCTTTAAACAAGGCGTGGATCGACGTTTCGGTAATCATCCCATACATAATCAATACAATCGACGGAGGAATCATAGTGCCCAGGCTTCCACTTGCGCATATGGTTCCGATGGCCAAGTTTTGATTGTAACCAAGACGTAACATTTGAGGCAGAGCGATCAGTCCCAATAATACGACCTCCCCACCAATAATCCCCGACATCGCTGCCATCACTACGGCCATTAATGCAGTAACGATCGCGATTCCTCCTCTTGACTTGGAGAGCCAAACATTCAAACTAGAGTACATGTCACGCGCTATTCCAGAACGTTCCAGCAGGGTCGCCATTAAAATAAAGAGAGGCACAGAAATAAGAATATAGTCAGTTGTTATCCCATATATTCTTTGGCCAATAATGTTCAGCGGCCCACTACCAAAGTCAGAAAACAGAAGATCAGGCCCGAATTTCAGAACAAGTACCCCAACAGCAAGAAATCCTGAAGCGAATCCTAGAGGCATACCAATAACAAGTAGGAATATCATCCCTACAAAAAGCAATACCGATATTTGGCCAATATCCATAACTAACTCCTTAACCTTACTTAACGTATTATCGATCTAAATTTTTAGGGTCACTATCTTCTAAATCTAATTCATGTTCTATATTCTCATTTTTCCAGTCGAAAATTAGATTTGATAATGCTTGGATAAATATTGCTGCCAACATCAGCAAGATAAGAGGCTTCATAATGGCTGGAATAGGTGGATTCCAAGCCGTCCCAAACCGTTCCCAATTCAATAGTTTAGAAACGGCTTCATCGTATCCACCCCAAACAACGGCAAAAACAAAAACAAATAATAAACAAAGACTTAAAACATCACAGCAATGTCGCAGCCAGCGCGGTAAAATACAATGAACAATCAATATTCGAATATGACTGCGCTGCTGCATCGCATATAAACCAGCAAACAGATAAAACATACCCGCTGTCCAGAGGGATAATTCATTAACCCATAATGTTGGACTCAGAAAAACATACCGTGAAACAACCTCAAAAAATATAATAGCTACAATAAACATTCCACCCCACATCGCTACCCTGCATATTGGCAGAGTAATACGATCAATCAATCCTGTAGGTTTATACTCAATCATCTGCCATCCTATTATTTATTAAGGTATTTTTTCAAGGCCGACTCTAACGCACCTTGAAAACTAAGTGGTTAACGCCTAGATTAGATTAAACCTCAAAACAGAGGTTTTTTAGATAAAAACAAGCGTCCATTAAAATTAATTATAATGAACGCTTAGTGCACTTTTTGCCTTAATTACATTGAAGCAATCAGACCGTCGGGTTTCCGAATAATCGTCAAGCTTCACTGCTATAAAGGTTTATGGCATATCGCGTGCTTCAAATGCCACAAGCTACCTGTTAAAGGCCGATTTTCTTTAAGAACGCCTTATGGCTTTCAACAAGCTCAGCCGTCTCCGGTGTTTTTTCTGACCATGTGCTCCATGTAGATTTAGCGGCACTTCGGAACGTCGCACGATCTTCTGCAGACCAGTCATACAACTCCGTCTTTCCTTCAAGACTTGCCGCTGCCTCACCATTCTTCACCATGATGGCCATTGCAGTTTGGAAAGACAGCTTTTGCATCGCGGTTTCTATGATACGCTGGTGCGCTGAAGGCATGGCATTCCACACATCCAAATTACAGGCTAGATGATCAGCAGCCATCGAGTGGAAGCCTGGGAAGGTAGTATGCTTGGCAATATCGTAAAGACCTAGAGACACGTTGTTAGCAAGCGAAGATGCATCAGCGCCGTCGATGATTCTAGTTTCTAGAGCTGTAAATATTTCGGTGAAGTCCATCACTACAGGCTTAGCGCCCAGTGTCGAAAATATTTCAGATTCCATCCCTGGAGGGGAGCGGAATTTAAAACCTTTTAGGTCGCTAACACCTTTCAGCGGTCTGGTGGAAACCAGTGATTCCTGCCCCCCGAGTCTCCAACCGACAAACTTCATGTTGTACTTATTATACAATTTGTCGGCAGCTTCCTTACCGCCACCATGATAAAGCCATGCTAATTGCTGATAAGGTGTGTCATAACCACCCATGATGTCATTAACAAACTGAAATGCTGGGTTTTTACCGGTTTGATAGCCACCGTTGGTCATATCACAACTCAGTACGCCATTGCGCACAGCGTCAAACGTATCTCCCGACTTTACAACTGCTCCCGAGTAAAACATCTCTATTTTGATATCTCCGCCAGACATGTCTTGTACATCATTAACAAACTGAGCCGTTAATTGCCCTGCAGGGCTTTCTGGAGAGATGTGAGTCTGAATGCTTAAGTCAGTTGATTGAGCTAATGCAACTCCAGAAGACATTGCCATTGCAACGACACTGGTTTTAAATAACAATTTAATTTTCATATCATGAGTCCTTTATCTTTTATATTTTTTTGTAGCAAGTCACGTTTACTAAACGAGCTACGATTGACATTACAGTTCGTTGAGATAACTGTCTAACGCTTTTTTATACGCTATTGATATCCTTTAGTTATCAGCTTGTCCTGTTCCAATAAGAAAAAATGTTTATCAAAAATCTAACCAACAGCGCCTCAAACCCTGAGTATGTTCTATTAATACTCAGGATCAATTATTGAGTCCTGCTTATTTATATTGGGTTCTCCACTCTTATTCGTGGTACGTCAGAAAAGCTGTAGAAAAGTGCGAGGGTTTGACGATTAGAAATTTGTATTCTGAATGCCGCGCTCAACCACTTGAAACCGTTATAACGAATTTACCGGTTTGAAAATGGTGCCTTACTGATCTCGAATAGTTTTGATTTGCTCACGTAATGCGTTAATCAGCTCTATCACCCCCTCAGGAGGCGTATCTTTTTTGCGGGTTATAATACCGTAATGATTAAATAATTCTCCGATTTGTATGGGTAGGCGAACTAGTTGATTGTTATTAAGAAAGCTGTTTAACACCGATTGCGGCATCACAGCCAGCATATTCGACGTTTCAAGTAGCTTCAATGTTACTTGAATTGATGTTGTTTCGATTATGTTAGTTGGGGACGTTACACCAGCTTCTTCGAACCCCTTCTCAAAAACACCCCGCATGGGACTTTTAATTGGGTGCAATATCCACTCTCGGTGGCATAAATCCAATAATTCAACCTCGGTTGTACCAGCCAGCGGATGATCACGCCGAACCACGATGCAAAGAGGCTCTTCAAGTAGCTCTTCAAAATTAAAAATATTGTGCTGGTCGACTTGTGTTAAGCGGCCAATGACGATGTCCAGTCGTTTCTGTTCGAGGTCTGCCAATAAATGATCACTGCTGTGCTCTTTAATACTGATTGCTAGACGCGGGCGCCGCTGCTTTAGAGCAACAATCGCGGCTGGCAAAATTTCCGGCGCGGCGGCGGGGATTACTCCAATCATTATCTTGCCATGCCCCCCTTCGCGCATAAGATTAATTTCTTCCACCAACCGTTCGGCGTCATTTAACAGCAATTGGGCATGACTCAGTACTTCGTGTCCCATTTCCGTGGCAGTCATAGAGCGGGGTAGTCGATCGAAGAGTTTGAACCCAAAAAAGCTTTCTAGTTCTTTTAACATTTTGCTCGCAGCCGGCTGGCTCATATACATCTGTTCTGCTGCTTGATGCATGTTTCTGCATTCACCCAAAATCACCAGTAACTTTAAGTGCTTGAAGCGCAACCAACGGGTGAGGTTTGTCGTGGTTAGTTTTGTCATAACCGTTTTCTCTATTCCAACAGGATTACATAATTAGCTATATTAAAGTATTAAATGATAACTATAGACTATCAGTAGTATATAAAAAAGCATTATACAGTTATCGCTATAGATTGTAGTCTCTAACCCAAACTAGAAAGCCAGTTAACATTAAAGCACGAATGGCAGTCTAGATAATTTGATATAGCTAAAAAAAGACTGATAACCATAAGGAAAAAATAGATGACCACAATTACCTCAATCGAAGTTCGAGATATTCGCTTTCCCACTTCACGCTCGCTAGACGGCTCTGATGCAATGAATGAGGCTCCAGATTATTCAGCAACCTATGTCACATTGCACACTGACTCTGCTTCTGGCCTTGAAGGGCATGGCTTTACGTTCACGATTGGTCGCGGTAATGAAATTTGCGTAGCTGCAGTCAAATCTTTAGCTCCTATGATCGTGGGACGCTCCCTCACTTCAATCACTGACGATATGGGTGGGTTCTGGCGCTATATGACCACCAGTGATAGTCAATTGCGTTGGCTTGGGCCAGACAGGGGGGTGATCCATATGGCCACAGCAGCCATAGTCAACGCAGTGTGGGACCTGTGGGCTAAGACCGAAAAAAAACCACTTTGGAAAATGCTTGCTGACATGACCCCTGAGCAGTTGGTCAAGTGTCTCGACTTCCGCTTTGTGACTGATGCGCTGACACCGAAAGAAGCGCTGGGGTTATTGAAACGTCGGGAGAGTGGTAAGGCGCAACGAACGCAGGATCTGCTAGCAAAGGGTTATCCGGGCTATACAACCACACCTGGCTGGATGGGTTATTCAGACGAGAAAGTGCAGCGTTTAGCTCAGGAAGCTCTCGCCGAGGGATGGACACATTTTAAACAAAAAGTGGGGGGGGATTTGGACGATGATATACGTCGTGCTCAGGTCTTACGTGAAGCGATTGGTTGGGAAAACTCTCTGATGATGGATGCCAATCAGATGTGGGATGTCGACCAAGCGATCGTTGCGATGCGCAATCTGGCAGAATTTGATCCTATGTGGATTGAAGAACCGACTAACCCTGATGACATACTTGGTCATGCTGAAATCCGTCGTAGGCTCGATAATATCGGTGTCGCAACTGGCGAGCACTGCTCAAATCGCGTCATGTTTAAACAGCTGTTTCAAGCCAATGCGATTGACTATTGCCAACTTGACTGTGCTCGATTGGGTGGCGTCAACGAAGTCTTAGTGGTGTTGTTGTTGGCAGCAAAATTTGATGTACCTGTTTGCCCTCATGGCGGCGGAGTCGGCTTGTGTGAAATGACTCAGCACATCTCAATGTTTGACTACATCGCAGTGTCTGGTTCGCTGGATGGGCGATTTTTGGAATATGTAGACCACCTACACGAGCACTTTATTGATCCAGTTATAATCCAAAAAGGTCATTATCAAGTGCCGCAAATGCCAGGCTATAGCACATCCATACACCCTGAATCTCTGGCGTATCATGTCTTCCCCTCGGGGGAGGCATGGCAAGAATAGAGGTTATGGAATATATACTGAAACTAACTATTCATTGCCTATCCCATATTTAATAAAACCGATTCATAGTCGCGGACGAATGACACTCCAGATAATCCGATATACAGGGGCAATTTGTTCTAGAAGCTCGGGCTATAAGTTAATTGGATTTGCCCCGCAATCTAGATAAAACGTAAAAATTTCTCAAGTAAAAAATTAAAGTATTTTAAAATCAATAAGTTAAGATTTAAATAAAATTAAAATATTCCAGAATATAGGCTATTCGGGCATAGAACAAATTGCCCCTGATCCGATATAGCTTACAAAAGACAAATGACCACAAGGAAAACCAGATGATTGATTTGATTGACCGTTTTTTACCACATGACCTTCCTCAGGCCCTGTTACTAGGCCGTGTGCAGTTACCAGGGACAGGACCCTGTATAGTGATGGTAAAAAAGGGCGAGGTATTTGATATCACCTCTTATGTCAGCACGACTGCAGAGCTATTCAATCGGACTGACGTCCACAGCTTTCTTAGTGGAATTAAAGAACCCCTATCTCTTGGCCCTGTCACTCAATTGATTAAAAACAGCCTGAGTCCAGAAGCATCTTCAAACAAACTTCACCTACTGGCTCCAGTGGATTTTCAGTCGATCAAAGCCTGTGGGGTAACTTTTGCGACCAGCATGATTGAACGTGTTGTTGAAGAACGGTGCCTGGGGGACGCCTCCAAAGCTGCCGAAATGCGACAGTTAATCGAGCAACAATCCGGAACCGATATTGGAAGTGTAAAGCCGGGCTCCAGCGCTGCTCAGAAAGTGAAGAAAAGTCTTCTTGAAAAAGGTCTATGGTCACAATACATGGAAGTTGGTCTCGGCCCTGACGCAGAAGTATTCACCAAAAGTCAGGCTATGTCGGCAGTTGGATTTGGCAGCGAAGCAGGCTTGCACCCGCGCTCCGATTGGAATAACCCAGAACCTGAGGTTGTTGTAATTGTAAACAATCGAGGTCAAATTTTAGGAGCAACGCTGGGTAATGATGTCAACTTGCGTGATTTTGAGGGCCGCAGCGCTTTACTGCTCGGGAAAGCCAAAGATAACAACGGATCGTGCGTTATAGGGCCTTTTATCCGCATGTTCGATAACACATTCAACCTGGATGACATTCGTTCTGCTCAAATCTCTGTCGAGGTAACTGGTAAGGATGGATTCCACATGCAAGCCGCTAGCGACATGAGTCAGATCAGCCGTGATGTCACTGAATTAGTCGAGCAAACATATAGCCCGTCGCACCAATACCCTGATGGTTTTGCTCTATTTCTAGGCACTCTCTTTGCCCCTGTACAAGACCGCGATCATCAAGGGCAGGGTTTCACTCATAAGCTCGGAGATGTAGTCGAAATTTGCTCACCAAAACTTGGCGGCCTGCATAACCGTATCAACCACAGCGACAAGATCCCTCAGTGGAGCTTCGGCATCCTAGAATTAATCAAAAATTTAAAGCAGCGCCAACTACTGTAAGAACGCTCTGCCTCCACCATAGTTGCTTAATGATCGACGCGAAATTGCGCTGTAGTCATTTTGGCAGTCTATCATGGCTTAACAGTGCTATTAAATTTTTCGAATGATGAAGGATCACGCTCACTTAGTGAACAACAACTAAACAGAATAGTACCCACACGGTAAAACGGAGTTTTATGATGAAAATTACAGGTGACATGATAATCGGTTCCAAAGCAATAAAAGGGCATGGTAATTCCATTCATGCGATCAACCCTAAGACCGGAGAGCAGTTGAATCCAGCGTTTGGCAGCGGTGGCCAGAGTGAGGTAGATCAAGCTTGCGCTCTAGCCTGGAGTGCTTTTGATATATATAGAGCCATTGGATTGGAGGCTCGCGCTACGTTTCTAGAGACTATAGCCGACCAAATTATGGGATTGGGAGAAATATTAGTCGAACGAGCCATAGCGGAAAGTGGTTTGCCGCGCATGCGTATCGAAGGCGAGCGAGGTCGTACTGTCAACCAAATCCGGCTATTTGCGTCTGTCGTTAGAGCTGGAAATTGGTTAGATGCTCGTATTGATAAGGCTCTTCCAGAGCGAACTCCGCCTCGCTCTGATTTACGTTTAAGCCATGTAGCACTTGGTCCCGTCGCCGTATTTGGTGCCAGTAATTTTCCACTAGCATTCTCAGTTGCTGGCGGTGATACCGCTTCAGCACTGGCGGCAGGTTGTCCAGTAGTCGTTAAAGCACACTCTGCACACCCAGGTATCTCTGAGCTTATTGGCCGGGCGATTCAACAGGCAGTTGCAGATTGCGGTCTTCCAGAAGGCGTATTTTCGATGTTGTATGGATCGGGTATTGAAGTGGGAACGCATCTTGTAGCGCACCCGTCGATCAAAGCAGTCGGCTTCACTGGTTCTCGAAACGGTGGCACTGCGCTGATGAAGGTTGCTTTCAACCGTCCTGAGCCAATACCTGTCTATGCAGAAATGAGCAGTATAAACCCAGTATTCCTCTTACCTTATGCTCTTCAGCAACGGGGTGAGTCGATTGCTAAAAACTTTGCGGGATCACTGACCATCGGTGCAGGTCAATTATGCACCAGCCCTGGATTAGTGATCGCCGTTGATGGCCCCGAGTTGGATCAGTTTATCGCAACTAGCAAGACAGAGCTGGCTAAAATCTCAGCACAAACGATGTTAACGCCTGGTATCCATAAGGCATACTGTAACGGTGCAAACAAACTGAAAAACCACCCGATGGTGACTAAAATCGCATCGGGAAGCACTGGCTGTGGTGAAAATCAAGGAAAGTCTGGCCTTTATGTGACCTCTGCAAAAGATTTTCTTACTCATGAAGAGTTGAGTGTTGAGGTCTTTGGTTCAACCTCCCTTCTGGTCAAGTGCAAAACCTCTGTACAAATGCTTGAGGTAGCCGAACATCTCGAAGGGCAACTGACCGCAACACTTCAAATGGATGAGTCTGATGTTGCTTTAGCTCGGCAGCTAATGCCGACACTGGAGCGTAAGGCAGGGAGAATTATTTGTAATGGATATCCAACCGGCGTAGAAGTGTGCCACTCGATGGTTCATGGTGGTCCTTTTCCTTCAACATCTGATTGTCGGACCACGTCCGTGGGGAGCGCTTCGATATTGCGATTCTTGCGCCCAGTCTGTTATCAAGATCTGCCTGAATCACTGCTGCCTCAGGCACTTCACAACAGTAATCCTCTTCAGCTCCGCCGTCTTATTAATGGCCATGACGAAGTGAACTAAATTGAAGGAGGGGGCTCTTGGCTATATATAATACCTCCCTCCTACATCAAAGAGGATTTGAAAACTTAAGGAGCTCCTTTTACTTTTTATGCGAATTTTTTTCGCCTGTACTCCCCACCTGCACCGATAAAACCGATAATACTATGACCTTGGTAGATAAATAGGTTTTATCGGTGTAAATGGGGACGACGGGTTATTTTTCGTTTCTATTCATTGCAGTAAATAGGATGTTTAAAATAGTCCGTTGCCGGCCTGGTGGTGCCACTGACTATCTTCTGTAAGTGGCCATGTTCGCATAGACTATCTAGGGCCTCATGGATTTGGTCCATCGTTGTCAGACCATGCCAATTACGGGTATTAATCGCACCTATACGGAACGGGTTAGGCATATCATGCAAGCGCTTCTGCAATGCCTTGGCGCTACCTATAGGACCGTCTGCAAGAGCGTACACACGCCTAGCGTGGCTTTCTAAGTAATCACACCAAGCCAAGGCTTTCTTGGCCGACTGTATGCCAATATCACCCCCTGGGCTTGAGTCTACCGCGTGGATAATTAAGGCCAGGCTAGGGAACAAAGATACATATTTAGCAAGGTGTGATTCTAGCTGTGGGGTTAGCGTCCCACTTCTAACTAACTTTTGATTATTGTCGTACCACGTATTAAATAACTTCTGTGCCTCTGCGGTGAACCGCTGAATGGTAGGGTCGTTTAGCTCTCCTGGTAGGTCATCCAGCATGGCAAATATTGAGGTAGCATTCCTTAG
>TARA_B110000046_G_scaffold61562_2_pt1 | contig 11084 bp, 9 predicted proteins | sample TARA_B110000046 | Tara Oceans TARA_B110000046 (sample SAMEA4397157) | marine metagenome | biome: Polar Biome; feature: [DCM] deep chlorophyll maximum layer (ENVO:01000326); material: water (ENVO:00002006), including particulate matter (ENVO:01000060) such as... | depth 40 m
TATCCACGAGATTCATTATCCCATCAATGTTTGTCCAAACCAAAACGAATAAGCTTCCAGTAAGTACTAGGTTAATGATTGTGCTTTGTTCGTATACCTTCTCAACTTTTTCACGTTGCTTCTTTTTCCAATACCTAGCAATTAATGGAGTCAGAATACGATTCATTGAAGTAGAAGGAATTATCACTATCCCACTTAGATGACTTGCCACTGTGTATATCGCAACACTTCGCAGATCATCCATAATTAAAAACCCTAGCATGATCTTATCAAGATTATTCATCAAAGCCGAGTTGGTATTATCCAATATTGAATAAGCACCGTAGCGATAAATATTCTTTAAAACACGCCACTTGTAGTAGTAAAAATTGAGTTTAAAAGATAGTTCCTTGAGATAACTCAAATAAGCGACCATTACAATTACCAGAGCCAAATGCACGGAGCAATAGATCCATACAAATTGTTCAATATTTAGGTACTCATAGTAATATGCAATTGCGCTAGCAAGCCACAGAAACTTTAGTAAAACATTATTTAAAAAAGAGGTGAAACTGGTTTTGAGTAATACTTTGAGGTAGCTTTCAAAAACCCAATTGAGCAGGGTTAAAAATGAAAGTAATGGCACTACTAGATAAAACGATTTAAACAACTGAGAATCTTGATTTGTCGTAATTATGTCTCGTAAGAACCAAAAGGCAGTCGTCACTAACAAAAAGCCAATTACGGTATTGAATAACACCAGTGATAGAAAACCATGATGATCAGCCCCCTCTTTAGCTTGAAAAAAGGGGAAAAACTTAATAATCACTCTTTGAGATCCGAAAGAAGACAGTTGGGCGAAAATTATTGCCATTGACGCCAATAGCCTTGTCAACCCAAACTCTTCTTGAGTCAGTAGGATCGGAAATAATACGATGATATTTACATATCCAATTACTTGTCCTATGTAATTGAATATGGAATTATTTATCGCTTGAGATTTAACTATTCCCATCGATACAATAGATGATTCTTCTGGCTACTCAAGCTGGCTTTTACAATCACTTAAAATTTGCTTTACGCTTTACAAAACGGACGAGCGGATTGCGCGGGTCGAGGTATTTTTTTCGAATTTTAGACTTTAGCTCTGTCTTAAAATCGAAATGAGAACGAACAGGTTGGCCCATTATTGCCTTAAATTCATCCTCAGTAATTTCAAATTTTTTGATCACATACTCTCGATCTAAATTTTGAGTATCAATATCATAAGTAGGCGAGTCTAAGACATCTAGCGCCTCGGTTCGAGTCATAATATTTTGACAGATTGCATTACTGAAATGAGCCCTTCGCTTGTCAATTCCAAACTTTTTTGGAAGTATGTAGCCTTGATAAAATCTTGTGAAAACCGACTCATGGTGCTTCCCTCCATATGGTGTCCATCCTAGCTTTTCAGTGATTAGTGTTTTTACACTTTCCTCATCAAAGCCCATATAGTTTAATGGAGCTATGGTCTTGAGACCATATTCTCGTTCAATCTTCTTCATTTCATTGGTACCCATCATGGGATAGGTGTCCAATGTCCCCTTACCATATTTACTCTGGATATCAAGCAAATTATTTAAGTCTAGCTTATAAAACGTCCATGCCTTAGGAATAATACCTTCTGTATGTCGATTGTATCCGCGTAATATATACTCGATCCCATTATCCTTAGCCGTTCTATACATTGCTGCTCTAATCGCATGATCTGTTGGCACTTCAATGTCCAGAACTGAAGCTCTCAGATAAGCCAATTGCAATTCTCTAAACTCATCCCAATTGATTACATGTGTATGCAGATCAATACCAAGTTTTCGAATCAGTTTTGAAATATTCTTTACCGCCAACTTTGAGTTCCACCCATTGTCCAAATGCAGAGCCAGCGGCCTCAATCCAAACTTCTCTTTTGCCAAGTAAGCCAGATATGTACTATCAACACCTCCGCTTACTCCTACCAGACAATTGTATTTAGATGAAGTATCTTTTCTTATTTCAGCTAGGAGTGCCTCTAATTGAATTTTCGAATTCTGTTGATCATTGTTTTGATTTTGAAGAACTGATAAATAATCGGTGCAATGATTACAATGTCCTTTAGAATTAAATGAAATCTGTGAATCACTCGAATCCATCACACAACGCGAACAAATTTTGTATTCACTCATATCATCCAAAAATTTCAGTCATTTCTTCTCGATCAGGATAATTAATCATAATTGAATTACGTCCACCCATAAACACGAATAAACTTCCTGCTGCTGCAGCAGATGCTCCAGCGTCAACTGCAATCTTCAGATCATCATAGTCTCCTGCCCCACCACACATGATTAACGGTATAGATAGACTTGAGCTAACAAAATCAATTAATTCAGGATCGTAACCATCTTGCATTCCATCATTGTCAATATGATTGATCATGACTTCTCCAGCTCCTTTTTCCTGGGCCAATTGAAGACACTGCATAAGTGTTAGCCCTGCCTCTATCTCCCCTCTATTGTAATAGACACGGTATTCCTCATTCACTTTTTTAATGTCCAGCGAAACAATTATTGCCTGCGAGCCAAACACATCTGCAGCCTCAGAAATCAAATTTGGATTTGCATGAAAAGCTGAATTGATTATAACCTTCTCAGCACCCGCACTAAACGCTTCTCGAACCTTTGCAATAGAATCAATACCACCTCCGATAGCCACAGGCATGTATGCTTCATCAGCTATTCGACTGATCAAGGCGAAATTAAATGGACTGGAGTTCACTGAAGCATTTATATCGAGAAATACAATCTCATCAGCCTCTGCATCATTAAATATCTTAACGGCATTCATGGCATCACCTATATAGACCGGATCAGCGAACTGTTGCGTTTTAACGAGTCCATTGTTATCAATGAGCAAACAAGGAATGACTCTTGGCCTAAACATCTAGCGTAGCAAAATTTTGTAGTAATTCTAGACCTTGTTGATGACTTTTTTCAGGATGAAATTGAACTCCAAAAATATTTTCCTTTTCAAATGAGGATACCATAGAATGGCCATATTGAGTTTCAGAGCACAACAAATCATTCGAATCTGACTTGACATAGTAGCTGTGAACAAAGTAGAAAAAAGAATCAATCAATACCGACTTTAAAAGCTTTGACCCAGTGTTAACATCAAGGGTGTTCCAACCTATATGGGGAATCTTTAGCCCTTGATTTTCCAACTCAAATTTCTTTGTTTGCGCCTTGACGAGTTTTAGACCATCTAAGTTACCTTCTTCGCTAAACTCGGTCATGAGCTGCATTCCCAAACATATGCCTAAAATGGGCTTTGCGTTATGAATGACTTGCTCATAAATGACATCAATCAACCCACGTTCTTTCAACTCGAACATACCCCGATCAAAATGTCCGACTCCAGGTAAAATCAACCTATTCGCTGAACGAATTACGTTCAAATCGGACGTCACCCTTGCATCAATACCAACGCGTTTAAATGCTTTGTTAACTGATCTAAGATTGCCCATATTATAATCGATGATCGCAATCAAAATGTGGCTATCCGTTTAATTGTTTGAAGATTGAATCCTAAATGTGGAGCTTAGTAGTTTTCGTATTTCTTAAGGGGCAAAGATTCTATCACTTTCGAAACAGCGTTATAATCAGCCTCACTTAACTCTTTCAAAGGCATTCGATCTCTTCTGTGAAACCAACCTTGCTGTTGCATAGCAGCTTTAATTGTCAAGTGCCAGCTATACTTTTTCACTCCGTTTTCAAAAAACGGCACTTCAATATCCTCAATAAGACGATTACAGTAATCCATATCCCCTTTTTGATATGCCTTATAAAAGTTAGCAGCAAGGTATGGTCTAAAAACTCCAATTCCATTCAACCATGATTGACATCCCATATCGGCAAACCTCAGCCACTGACGCTTTCCTCCACCTGAAATGACGATAGAAACTCGGTCTTTAATCTTGTTGATCACTAAAGCAGAATACTCATCATCCTTAGCATCTTCCTTAATAGCCACTACATGCTCCATATCGGCAAGTTGATCCAATAGATCAAGGTCATAGTTTACAACAGGTCCACCAAATCCATTTAAAAATGGCATTTCATGTACTAAAATTGGAATGGCCGATTCTTCACTAACCATTCTAAAATGGCTAACCATTTGGTCATTTGAGTAAAACTTCTCTCGTACAATCAATGAAATAACATCTGCACCAATGCTCTCGGCATGCTGACAGAAATCTATGGTGACTTTCGTTGAACAATGAAGCGGATCCGCAACGATGCATATATTGTTTGGATCTAAAGACTTTACTTTTTGAACCACAAATTGGCTCAACAATTTAATCTCTTCCCATGAAAGTTGGCTAAAACGACTGTTATAACCCATTAAAAAGAAATTGCGAGCGCCCTCATTGTACGCGCCAGTCAAATAGTTCTCTAGCGCGAGCCAATCAATTGCATCACCTTCAGTAAAAGGGGTCAGTATACTATATACTGGTCCATGTATTTTTTTAGATAGTTCTGAGTAGTTCATTTATTAATTCAATACGTTGTTATAGATAAATTCAGCAAGCTTAAAATCTGATTCATAGTCAATATCAATCATTTTTCGAGGATCCATAGCATGACCTTTTACTTTGCCTTTAAAATAATTCTTGTTCTTAAGTAAGGACTTAGTCCAAGACATATAAAACCCACCATTTGCTCTGTAATATTTTTGAAAATCTTGGGAACGTGTGTTACCTGTAATAAGTGGCGATGGATTTAAAATCACATTCGGATCGATTTGCTTAGAATCCTCATCAAGCCCAACAGAGAGTTGAATTGGGTCTCCCATTTCAGTAATACAAACAACACTGTCAAAGTCAGTTGTTAATAGTTTAAAGCCATCAGAAATATCCTTTGCATCCCTAAACGGACATGTTGGTAATAGCAAGGCAACGAAATCAAATTCATTTTGAATTTCCTCTCGGCTAACTATACTTAACACCAAGTCTAGTGCCTTTGCGGTATCCTTTGCGTGCTCTGGATTTCTTTTTTCTGCTGTGATACCTTCTATTCCCCTTCCAATTTCAAGAATTTCTTCATCGTCAGATGTCAATATGATTTTGGAAAATATGTTTGAATCTAACGCAGCATCCAACGTATGCTGAACCAATGGTTTCCCGCCAAGCATCTTCAGATTTTTTCGCGGCAACCGCTTAGAGCCTCCACGAGCAGGAACAATTGCTAATCCTTTCATTGTTTTATTTTCTTCTCAGCTTGGCTCTGATAGGAACTTCACTTTCATAAACTTTCTTAATTCCATCACCCATTGCGATTTCAGTTTGTCGAATCTGCTTAACAAGTCTCAATAAGCCAATCGGGCCAACTGATGCTGCCTGATCACTACCCCACATGGCTCTGTCTAAAGTTATATGCCGCTCAATAATATTTGCTCCTAAAGCAACAGTTGCAACTGTTGTAGGCAGTCCCGTTTCATGACCCGAGTACCCTATCGGAAAATCATACATTTCTCTAAGTGTTGTGATCATCCTTAAATTAAGTTCCTCGGCTGGGCAGGGATAAGTACTTGTTGCATGTAGCAGCATTAAATCTTCATCTCCAATTGCTTCTATTGCGGTTTTTATTTGATCTATTTCAGACATACCTGAAGATAAAATCATTGGAAACCCTTTTGATCTATGATGCTTGAGTAAATCCGTATCAGTTAAAGAAGCGGAGGCTAACTTGAAACAAGGAATATCATATTGAGACATGAAATCCACACTAGGCTCATCCCAACAACTCGCAAACCAATGCATATTCTTCTCCTTACAATAACGATCTATTTCATCATACTCTTTTTTCTCAAATTCAACCTTGTATCTATAATCCATATACGTTATATATCCCCAAGGTGTCTCACGCATTTTATCTCGCTGATCCATTGGAACACAAATTTCAGGAGTCCGCTTCTGAAATTTAACTGCATCACATCCAGCCATTTTAGCCAAGTCGATAAGCTGCTTGGCTAAATCCATACTACCGTTGTGGTTTAAACCTATTTCACCAATTATATAAACGGGATGTCCGTCTCCGATGGTCTTATCCCATACTTTAACTGTATTTCTCATTAATCTCTTTCTTTTAGAATCAAATCACATAGCTCTCTTACAGCACCCTCACCGCCTTTTCTTGACAGAACAATGTCTGACACATCGATAGCGCAAGAATACGCATCTTTTGGGCACGCAGCCAAACCTACTTGCCCCATGCATTCTACATCATTGACATCGTTCCCTACGAATGCAACATCCTCAATATTAACAGATTTTGTCGCCAATAATTTCATGAGCGCAGCTGGTTTATCATTTATTGCATGATAACACTCAAGCTTTAGCTTATCGCAACGTTTTTGAACGACAACATTCTTCTCTTTGGACATCACAACAAGTATGATTTCTGTTGACCTCTTGAGCAATTCTATTCCCATGCCATCAGATCTATCGCATCTAACCGACTCTACTCCATCTTCTGAAAGGTAAACCTTGTTATCTGTAAAGACACCATCAAAATCAAAGACGATCATTTTTAAATTTTTCAATTTACCCGCTATTTCGCTTTTATTCATTCTTCAATTCATTTATAACCTTCATCATCCTGTGTCTGACCAGACCGTCAATTTTATACGCACGGTTATTACGATATGTTTGTCTATTGATGGATTCACTTAATCGTTTTCCTTGAATCAAGCTATTCATCGATGTCTCCAACTCATCAAAACTTCTGCAAAGTTGCCCCACTCCTTCTCGCACATATCCAGCACTATCGTATGCAGAGTAATCGAGAACTAGTAACTCCAAATCGAAGTAAATCGCCTCCGAACCAACAGTACTATAATTGGTTATTAATGTATCCGCTGTGGCCAGCAAATCATACAAATCGCCCTCAAAAACTTTTATATTAACCCCCGCTTTTCTAGCCTTTTCTAAAAAGCCGGGAATATCATTACGTTCATTGGGATGCGGCTTCCAATAAATGATTTGATCATTAAATCGTTTATTGAGCTCGATAAAATCATCGAACATTCGCTCCCTTAGATCTTTGGCATGCGGAAGAGGTTGACTTGCAAAGACAATGATCTTAATACCATCATTATACCGCACTTCTTTTTTAGCCAGCAATGATGGAATTACATCCGTTCTTAACTGCCCAACTATCTCTATTTCCTTTTTACTGTATACTGAGCTTTTAATGAGTTGATTTGCTGTCATATCCCCCCAAACTAATGTTTTAGTGGGCAAAGGAGAGTAAATGGCATCTTCTTTTAAGAATGAATAATTGATATTATTCAAACTTATTCCTCCATGCTGTATAGCATATGTTGGAATTCCTGCTTTCCTGGCAGCCTGAAAAATTGGAAACTTAAGAAGGGTGAATTCATCATCTCCTCCAATTGATTTGGGTTTATACTTAATGATCATTTGTTTTGTCAATCCAAATCGAATTACACTAAGCATCAAGGAGGATGAATATGAAGAAAGTCTTTGGATTAGAAACTTCTCAAACCCACCTGTATTTGCTTGAGCCTTCGACAATTTTCGTCTTATTGCAACTTGATATTCTTTAGCTTCCTGATACAATTTGAATCCATTGAACGACAATAATTTTGATTCAAAAAAAACATGGTTGCTAATATTATTGTAAGGAATAATACAATCTAAAATCGATGGTAGTAGATACGATCCGGGATTTTTAAGCATTAGAATATTTTGATATTCACCACTGCTGCCTATTTCATCTTCTAAGTAACCAAGAAATGGATCTCCTTCCACAAAATCAGTCCCGCTTAGGTTGTACATTTTCTGTTTGGTCAAGTTACTATTCACCAGCCAAACCTTCCCTTTTTTAAGTGGCCTTAAGTATCCTTTTAATGCTCTAATTAAGAAGACCAAAATGTATTTCATTTTCTCACGATTTGTCTTCCGAAAACCATTTTTCAGGTTAAAACAAATCCTTTGAGCTAGAAAGCATACCGATAAATCGGTTTTCGAGAACACTTCGATAGCCTCCAAACCATCATCCAAATTACTTAAAATTAATTCGAGAATCTTGAATTCTTGATGAGCCACCACACTTGACTTTTGTAACGGACTTTTTATGGCGAACCATGGATGGTACTCTTTATCGAATGAAAGAGAGTCAATCAATTTCTCATTGTCAATTAATGATTTATGTCCAAGCTGCTTAACTATTTCAAAAAGCTCAGAATCAGACGAGGCCGGATTAATTGAATCAATAAGAATTGATTCAGCACCTTCAATTTCTGAAATAGTATGAGCAAAACTCTTAGCTATATACATCAACAATTTGTGGGATGACGCCTTTTGTTGTATAAGTGCTCGTTCTTTAGAGTCTAAAGCTCTAAGTACAACTATAGTGATACTTGGTTTGATCAATTTTTCCTTTTACATGTCGAAATTATGGGTAAAAAAGAAGTTAAACCAATAGAAAGCAAAACTTCAGAGATTGATAACTTAATTTGCACTCAAATTGGGTTGAATGACAAATTTTGAATTAGCCATTACTTCAGGTGGCGATGAACGTATAGAGCTCAAGGATAATGGGCTAAATAAGTATTTCCTAAACCCGAACGATGCCGATAGTATTCTCAGCCGTGCTTCATGCACATGTTCTCCATTGTCTAATGATGTAAAAGCACGAGTAAAGGCTGCTTTTAAGGTAATGACATCAAATGAAGCAACTGTAGAGGACATACGAATAAAGCAACGCTATAGAATGAAAGCATTGCTCCAAAATTCAAGCTCTACAGATTTCAATATATTTTTCGCTCCTTCGGGAAGCGACTTATGCTATTACCCACTTCTTTTTTCAAAAATTCTAAATGGTGATAAGCCAATAATGAGCTTGATCACAAGACCTGAAGAGTTGGGCACAGGCTCCATTCTTGCGAATACAGGTAAATACCACGCTGATAAGACTCAGGTCTTAGAAAAAGTGAATAAAGGAGAAGCTATACGGAGCGGATTAGATGTGGACCATATATTATTTCCAGCACGTTCAGCTGACGGCAGCGTTATTGATCATAAAAAGAAGATTTACGAAACCATAGATAAGTGCAGAGCTAGTCATGCTATCATTGTGAATTTGGTAATTGGCAGCAAGTCTGGAATTGAGGACAGTGTGTCGATAATAAAAGACGGACCAGATGACGTTACATGGGTTGTTGACCTTTGTCAAATGCGCGCGAGACCCAAACTTTTCAATGAGCTTTTGGCTGAGAATTGTTTGTTGATGATTACTGGATCTAAGTTTTATCAAAGCCCACCATTTTCAGGTGCTCTTTTAGTTCCTGAATCATATGCCGAAGGCATTATGAAGGAAACTATTAATCAAGAAATCGTTGATGGATTTGATACGGTATACTCCAAATATGATATTCCACCTTCTTATCGAAAATTACGTGAGTTTTTTATTCCACATGAAAACATCGGTCTGACCTTACGGTGGGAAGCGGCCATTTGTGAAACGGAAAACCTTAGTAAGTACACTGAAAGAGAAGCGACCTTTGCAATAAGTAATTGGAATCGAAGGCTGATTGATTACTTTGACACGAAAGATTGTTTTGAGCTACTCCCAGATCAAGATCTAACTAATAACTCAATTCTTTCCGTTAAAGTAAAAGGCAGCAATGGCTACTTCGATGCGGAGGCATTAAAGAGTCTTTACGAACATCTAGTAACAAGAGGACACGAATACCAAGATCGATTTAAAAAACTGACAATTGGTCAACCTGTTACCTACGAAGAGCATGCTTTTGTGAGATTTGCACTTGGCTCCACAAATGTCAGAGAGCTCATTGAATCAAATCATGATATGAGCAATGATTTCCTCTTAATTGATGTTCTTGAGAAAATCTCAAAAATCATTGACTCAAAACTAGGGCAGAGATGATTAAAATGCTCTGTCGATGGCAATCATCCATCTAAATTTAAAATAGTCTTGAGTTGCTGGCGGCCTATTTAGAAATAAAGGGAAATCAACTCTGAGAGTCGTTGGCTTTAAATCCGTTAAATCACCCCATCGTTTTATATCGAGGGCTATTCCAAATCCTGCATCTGCTCTTAGGGAAGAAAATTCCATTTGCTCCGTTTTGTGGTTAATGTTTATGACGCCTACATCAGCAAATAAATAAGTCTTTAACTCAACCAATGGTTTGAAAGTAGGTAGAAGTCTGACCAAATCATCGAATTCAAGCTCTGTGTTAATAGCCAAACCCGATTGTCCAACATGGGCAAATCGTAATAGGCTATCCCCATTCATTTCTGGAAGGACGTAACCATTATAGCCTCTCAGATTTAAACCACCTCCAGATTGGAACCACCCCGTTTCGCCATTATATCCTCTAGCATTTGTGGGAATAAAACCAGCAGAACGAATCCATGGGTTGGATGTCATTGATTCAGCGTTTGCCCCAGCCGCCATCAATTGAGATTCGGGTGCCCAGTTGTTTCCAAATCCAAGTTGACCAAAAACTCGTGTTCTAAAATTAAGTTTTTGCGATCTATTTTCGTTGACTGACTCTAGATTGACAAAACCATATTGGTAGTCACTGGCCCCTATGGGACTTCTCAAGTTAGCCCTAACATGTCCTTCGCTTCTTCGCTTGTATCTATAATTATGTAACAAAAAAATGTCACTGAAATTGTTCCATTGATTTGAATTCCATAATGACGAATAAATGGGATAGTTCAGGCTAACGGCATCGGGTAAATAAAGACTTTCAAAAGATTGACCCAGGGTAGTTTTTCGATTTGGAAGCTTAATCCTCCAGCCAACTCTGGTTAGCAGCAGGCCATCTATGAAACTCGATTGGGCTGAAAATAAGAAGTTTTTCGCAATCCCTCTTAAGGGAGTGCCATACGACAAGTTGTAATTAAATCTGTACCAATCATGTTCGAGAGCAGGTGTTTCAAGATTTGCCGATTGCTGTCCCAATCCAGTATTGTACCATACAGCTGCTGTAATTAGGTGGTGCGTTTGATAATAACCGCCTTTTGCTTGTAACCC
>TARA_B110000046_G_scaffold74709_1_pt1 | contig 11082 bp, 9 predicted proteins | sample TARA_B110000046 | Tara Oceans TARA_B110000046 (sample SAMEA4397157) | marine metagenome | biome: Polar Biome; feature: [DCM] deep chlorophyll maximum layer (ENVO:01000326); material: water (ENVO:00002006), including particulate matter (ENVO:01000060) such as... | depth 40 m
TCTAAAGCGATAGTTTATGTCCAGAAAATAAATTCATCTAATACGCTGCGCATCCTGCGATTATTGGACTAATTCGCAGAACGATTCATGCGAAAAATGTGGATTTCAAATACATAGAGAAAGACGATCTGAAATAGCTAAAAGACGCAAGGCTGATGATATATATATTCCAATTTGGCGGATAAATTCATCCGATCCAATTTGGTTAAAGATTATAAAGCGTCCAATTCAACGAGTTCAATTATTACTTTACACGATTGTTGGTTTTTTCATCTATCTATCCACCTCATTAGCACGCTAATAGTGAGGCGCGATCTTCTACTTTACTCAATAATGTGTTTCCTATTTATAGGTTACAAATACTTGGAGGTTTACACAAACAACATCAATTTTCTGCATTCACACCTAGAAGATATCATCGCAATACCCATAGTCTTGAAATCCACCCAATTGATCATAAACATTGAGTTTCGTCAATTTCAAGACTACCGAATTTCCACCACAGATATATTAATTATCTTGGCTGGGTTTTCTATATACTTTGAATGGTATTTACCCGAGTATGATCCACTATTTACGGCCGACATATTGGATGTAATGTGCTAAGGAACTGGGGCCTTGACATTTGCATCATTCATGAATAGGCCTTTTAACCGAGCTCAGATAGTAGCTTTAATATCTTGGAAACAGCTGGGCAAATTTTTGAGTTTTTTCGGGTCAAATGCAATATCTGAGCTTGCCCTTTTTGATCTGTATGTGGAAATGCTCTACAAGCCCTTGGTCTAAATTCATAAATTGAACAATGATTATCTGTTCCAAGGAATGTACAGGGCATTGATTTGAATACAAAATCATTTTCTTCATCAACTTTTAAATAGCGATTTGAAAACTCTTTGGGACTTATCTTTAGCTTTCTAGCAATTCTATCTATATCCGAATTAAGAAGTAATGGTCCTGTTGTACGACAACAGTTACCACACTCAAGGCAATCAACCTCATCAAACACTTGATTATGTGCTATTTGAACCCTTTGATCAAAACCTTTAATACTTTTCAACGTATTAAGTGATTTGGTCAGGGATTTCTTATTACTTTCCGACCACTGAATGGCCTTTATATGTTCAGGTTTCAAGACTTAAAAAATGAAATTTTGCGCAAATTGCGAATTATTGAACATTTTTTAGTTTTTTGTGGATTAACGGATGACGGATACAAAACCAAAGACGGATACAAAACCAAAGAATGCATTTGACCTGATATATGATTCAGGCAAGTCGATTGAAACAGATCAGTTTCAATTTGCCTGTCGGGGTCATTTTAGCTCGTCTATTACGGACAATATTCTTTTCCTAACGGAAGGGAATTTGCTCAGCTTGGACACCCCGAAAATCGCCAAAAAGGTATATTACCTAATGGTGGAGGGTCTTCAAAACATAACTAGACACCAGGACAAAACCCAAGATGGAGGTGATTATGAGGGTGGCCTATTCATAATTAATAGGCATGAGGAAGCCTACAGTATTACATATGGTAATTGGGTAGCAACTGAAATAAAGGACATGCTAGTAGATCGACTAGCGACCATTAGCAACAAGGAACAGGCTGAGTTAAAAGAGTACTATATAGAAATTTTAAATAATTCAGGATTTTCATCTAAAGGTGGCGCAGGTCTCGGCTTGGTAGATATGGCCAGAAAGTCATCGGGTAAATTGAGCTATAAGTTTGTCCCCGTTAATGATGGGTATTTCTATTACTTCAATCTCTGCATCGCGATTGACAAGGATAACTTTGACGACAATCTTACTACTGGTTATTTGGATCAAGCTATTGCAATACACAACGAAATGATAGGTTGTGACGCCCAAATAATTTTTAAAGGCTTACTCAACGAAGAAAACGTAAATCATCTTTCAAATCAAATAGACACGGCAGTTCGTGACGACCCCGATGGAGACGGATTGGGTATTGTTATGACTGAATTATTGCGAAATGTTGCAAAACATGCATATAACCTGTCTAATGAAATAGGAAAACCAGGTGTTTTTCTTCTTCAAAAAGTAACTGGTGGTTACGCAATGCTATCTGGCAACTATGTTCTTGAGAGTGCCACAGAGCGACTTGATAAAGTCATGCAAAAGATCAATAAACTCACAGCTGAGGATTTAAATCATTTTGTTCAAAAGAACGCAAAAGATGGAAAGTCGAATGGAACAGGACTAATACATCTAAGAAAAATTAGTGGTCATTCTATTGAACATGAGATTTTTGTTCATTCGACTACCCCTCCATTTTTTATTCTTAAAAATCAATTGACCAAATAAGAACTGAAGGTTTACCTTTGGGCTTTGATGATATTTTCCTCGCCATTACTTCTTTGGGCGTTCGGTCTGCTGACCATACCAATCATTATTCACCTATTTCAGTTTAGACGCTTTAAAAAAGTATTCTTTCCTGATATTTCTTTGCTTAGAGAAGTTCAATCTAAATCAAAAACGAAAAACGAGCTTAGACATCTACTCGTTCTCTTTACAAGACTCTTGTTTCTTGCCTTGCTTGTTCTGGCTTTCGCAGAACCGATGATTCCGTCAGATCAAGAATTAGATGATTCCACTGAACGATCGATTAGCATTTATCTAGACAACTCACTGAGTATGCAAAGTGATTTTGAGGGTTTTGACTTACTGATCCAGGCAAAACAGGATGCATTTGAGATCATTAATTCCTACCCTAACGACACACGCTTTCAGTTAATTACAAATGGCTTTGCTTCAGCGCAGAGACTGCTAATAGATAAAGAAACGTTTATTTCTAGGCTTGATGAAATTGAATATTCACCTCAAGTGCGCGAAATCAATGATGTTTTACGATTTGGCCCAAATGAAAATGAGGTTAATGGACATTACTCTACGCTATATCTATTGTCTGACTTTATTGGAAATTTAGATACCTTGATGTCCAACACAGACTCAAATCGAGTGATCAAATTTGTGAAATATGGAATTACCGAAATCAATAACGTGTCGATTGACAGTCTTTGGGTCGATTCTCCTATCGTACAGGAAAAATCAGAGACAGAGTTGATAGTTCGAATTCGCAACCACTCTCCGACTCCATTAATTGATTTGCCGGTAAGCTTAGAACAAAACGGAAATATCGAAGCGACAGCCCTAGTAACTATCGAGGCAAATGGGTTTATAGACACAACATTTACTTTTTTTCCAAATCAATCTGGATTCTTAAAGGGTCGAATATCTATTGACGATTCTCCAATCGTTTTTGATAACGAGTTCTTTTTCTCTCTGGAAGTGAGAAAATCCTTGGATATACTTGAACTCTCGAACTCGGAAAAAGTAAGCCCATTTCAAAAGCTATTCGATGGGCAGGAATACACCTATCAAAAAATGGATGTTCGTCAAATTCGAATTGACTCTATTATTGAACCGGACCTAATTATTCTCAATGAGCTTTCTATGTATAGCAGCGGACTCATTGCAAAATTGAATTCATTGTCTTTATCCGGAAAGACAATCTTGATAACCCTCCCAAGATCATTAGATGAATTAGCTAAAAATAACTTGAGCAATTGGTTAAGTATCGAAATCAATAAATGGGACTCTTCAAGCCTAGAAATCAATAGTATAAAACCAAATGACCCTTTGTATGCCAACGTATTCGAAAACCAACCAAAAAATATGAATTATCCATTGGTAAAGGGGCATTGGACAATAAGCGGAATTAATGTCAAATCTCTTTTAGGCTTATACAATCAAGACCCTATGCTTGCAGGAATTAACCATTTAGATGGAACCGTTTTTATGCTTTCGACACCATTGATTGATGCCTATACAAACTTTCACAAACATGCGTTATTTGTGCCATCTGTTTTGAATATGCCAGCATTTAACGGGAAATCCAGCTCTCCATATCATACCATAGGAATTCAAAAAATCAAGACTAGAATTCCAAAAACAGAAGTGATACAAATGGTATCCGAAATTAATGCCAGTACATTTATGCCCGGCATTTCCTTTGACGGGCTGGTTATCAATGATCAGATTAAAAAGCCTGGTTTTTACAAGATTGAATCTGATTCGACTTTACACCAGCTGGTGGCTTTCAATTACGATAGAAAAGAGAGCCTCACTAAATCCAAGTCTGAGGAAGAAATTGTGCGTATTATGGATGACAATGAATACTCAATAATGGCCATTAATCGCGAGTTCTCAGATATATCCGCTGATGTATATTATGCTGATTTCGGAAAAGAACTATGGCCCTACTTTCTCCTTGCATCTCTATTAATGTTCATTCTTGAAACCGTCTTGATTAAACTTTTCAAATAATGATTAAGCTCATCAAAAATGCACAGGTACATTACCCTGGCAATCCACTCGACAAACAATATGTAGACCTTTTAATTATTGATGGAATAATCGATCGCATTGATGAAAAGATCAGTCTAGAAAGTGCAGATCAGGTTGTTAAAGGAGATAATCTACTTCTTTTTCCAAGTCTTGTTGATATGCAATGTACCATTGGCGAGCCTGGAGATGAGGACAAGGAGGATTTTAATTCTGCAGCAAAAGCTGCCGTTGCAGGTGGATTCGGAGATATAGTCATGTTGCCAAATACCAACCCTGTAATAGATACTAAGGCAACATTCAAAGGAATAAATAGTGAATGTAAAGATCTTGCAGTGCGAATCCATTCATATGGTGCTCTATCAAAGAATTGTGAGGGTTTTGAACTATCTGAGATGTATGACCTCTCGGTGGCTGGTGTTGTAGGCTTCTCCGATGGCAAAAACCCAATAAAGGATTCAAACATGATGAAACGTGCGCTTGAATACGCCAAGGGTTTTAATGCACTGGTATGTTCCTTTCCGCTTGATGAGCGTATTAATCCAGGTGGGATGGTAAATGAAAGTTTGGAAAATCTGACATTAGGACTAAAACCTAGTCCAGGATTGGCCGAAGAGATCATGCTTGTACGAGATTTATACCTAGCGGAATACACAAACTCCAGACTACATTTTAGTACAATTAGTACTAAAAAATCAATATCGCTCATTCGTGAGGCCAAACTCAAGGATGTAAATGTTACCTGCGGAGTTGCAATGGCCAACCTGATTTATACAGAGAAGAACCTTGCAGGATTCGATTCTATATTCAAAACTAATCCTCCATTAAGGTCAGAAAGCGATAGAAAGGCACTGATAGAAGGATTATTAGATGGCGTAATCGATGTCATAATCACGGATCATTCACCCGAAATTATTGAGAATAAAGATCGTGAGTTTGACTACGCTTCATATGGCATGACAATGCTTGAAACAACACTTAGCCTCATAAATGAGCATTTACCTGAATTGCATTGGGATAAAATGGTAGATACCCTGAGTTTAAAACCTAGATCCATCCTAGGTTTAACACCTCCAAAATTAGAAGCAGGTGAAGTTTTTGATTTCACATTATTTGATACGGAGGAAGTGTGGGCGTATAAAAAGGAAATAAGAAAAACTAAGGCTTCGAATTCGCCACTTTTAAATAGAGAATTACTAGGACGAGTTATTCCTATTTAAACCATGGATACTTTGAGTCCGTCATAGGCAATTTGAATACTATCCGGTAACTCCCTATTAACAACATCATGACAACCCATTTGATGACTAATATGCGTCAAATAGGTCCTTTCTGCTCCAACATCTTTTGCAATTGAAACCGCCTCTTCTAGAGAGAAGTGACTTATATGTTCGGTTTTTCGCAATGCATTTAGTACCAATATTTTTGGTTTTTGAATCCTATCCCAAGTCACGTTTGGAATTTTATTTGCATCTGTGATGTACACCAAATCATTGATTCGAAATCCCAAAACTGGAAGCTTATGATGCAAGACCGGCAACGGAAGAAATTTCATTCCATTGATTTGAAAAGGATTATCATCAATCCTTGAAAATTTTATTTCAGGAGCACCTGGATATTTTGTTTCAGAAAATGCGTAGTGAAATTCATTTCTAAGTGCCTGCTCTACCCTATCTGTAGCGAATACAGTGACCGATTGTCCTTGAATAAAATTATATGCCCTTACATCATCCATTCCAGCAGTGTGGTCCTTATGCTCATGTGTGAACACAAGACCATCTAAACGATCGACCGCATGCGTTAACATCTGTTGCCTGAAATCAGGTCCACTATCAATAACCACATTCGAGCCTTCCAACTCAAATAGCATGCTGGTTCGCAGCCGTTTATCCTTAGAATTATCACTTAAACAAACCTCACACTTACAACCAATTACTGGGACTCCCATAGATGTACCGGTACCCAAAAATGTGACATTGATGGTTGACATCTAAACTAAGACTGATAAATCATAAATAGCAAGAAGCTTTTCAATGGCGTAGTCGATTTCTTCTTTGGTATTATTCTTACTAAAAGAGAACCGAACGGCTGGCCGAGCTGGATCAGAACCAATAGCAGTTAAAACATGAGATCCTACATTACTACCTGAGTTACAAGCACTTCCGCCAGAAACAGCTATGCCTTCAATATCTAAATTAAAAAGCAGCATTTCCTTTTTGTCCGACTCTGGCAAGCAAACATTTAGCACTGTATATAACGATTCACCTTTTGCATCTCCATTGAACCTAACGCTTGGAAAACTTTCCTCTAATTTTTCAATCATATAGTATTTCAAACCTTGGATATAAGCTGCATGTTCATCCATGTTCTCATAGGCTATATCAAGTGCTTTTGCTAAGCCCATTATACCGTAAACATTCTCTGTTCCAGCACGCATGCTTCGCTCTTGTGCACCGCCTCGAATCAAAGGTTCAATCTTGACCTGATTGTTGACATATAAAAAACCACAGCCTTTTGGTCCATGAAATTTATGACCAGCACATGTAATAAAATGAACGTTCATATCCTTAACATCAAGGTTATAATGCGCTATTGTCTGAACTGTATCGCTATGAAATATTGCATTGTGCGTTTTACATATTTCGCCCACCTCCTTAATTGGTAACAGGTTACCTAATTCATTGTTTGCATGCATCAATGAAACAAAGCTTCTTTCGTTCTTTTCCAATAATTCATTCAGGTGATCTAGCTTGACATGTCCCTTATCATCCACTTCTACAATGGATAATTTAATACGCCCTTGAGCCGCCAATTCTTGCAAGGGATATAGGACTGCGTGGTGCTCAATTGCAGTTGTAATAGCGTGAGTAATACCTAAATCATTTACGCTACAAAGTATAGCCATGTTGTCAGCTTCAGTTCCGCCACTCGTAAAAATGATCTCACCTGGTTCGGCATTTATATGCTCAGCCACTCTCTTTCGAGCAAGATCAATCGCAGCTCTGGTTTTACGACCAAAAGCATGAGTCGAGCTAGGATTTCCAAAATCATCCTTCATATACTTGAGCATTTCTTCAATCACTATTGGATCTAATGAAGTGGTCGCTGCACTATCGAAATATATTTTCATCACAGATTGGTTAGATAAGTTCTGTTATTTCTTTTTCGAATCTCTTTGCCAAACTATTAGCAGATTCAGTTGTACTAGACTCTGTGTAAATTCTAATAATAGGTTCAGTATTCGACTTTCTCAAATGGACCCAACCTTCTTCAAAGTCGATCTTCAATCCATCTATAGTATTTACTTCTTCGTTTGAATATTTTTCCTGCATCTTTCGTATTAAATCATCAGGCACCATTCCTGGCTTCAGTTGCACTTTGTTTTTAGCCATTTCATAGTTTGGATAGCCGGCTCTCATCTCAGACATTGTTTGTCCTGAATTCACAAAGTGCGAAAGGAAAAGAGCAATACCAGCTAACGAATCACGCCCGTAATGCAGATCTGGAACAATTATTCCGCCATTACCTTCTCCACCAATTACAGCACCTACTTCCTTCATCTTTTCTACCACATTCACCTCGCCCACTGCACTGGCATAGTGCTCGGCACCTGCCGATCTGGTTATATCTGTTAGCGCTCGCGAAGATGATAGGTTACTCACTGTATCGCCTTTCTGAACCTTCATATAATAGTCCGCTATTGCGACTAAGGTATACTCCTCCCCAAACATTTCACCATCCTCACATATTAGGGCTAACCTATCAACATCCGGATCCACAACAATACCAAGGTCACATCCCTTGTTTTTTACAACGGAACAAATTTCCGTGAGATTTTCTTTAAGAGGTTCTGGATTATGTGCAAAGAATCCAGATACATCGCCATTGATAATTTCGACCTGTTTTACTCCTAGAGCTTCCAAAAGAACAGGAATAGCTATCCCTCCGGTCGAGTTTACTGGATCAATGGCTACTTTGAGGTTTGCCTTAGAAATAGCAGATTTATCCACATGCCTATATTCCAATATTTGATCGACATGTTTCTGAATCCAAGAGTCATCCTTAACATAACTTCCAGCTTCGTTTACAGAGGCAAAGTTGAAATCACCCTTTTCTATTGCCGCTAAAAGGATTGCTCCCTCTTCACCAGAAATGAATTCGCCTTTAGCATTTAATAACTTAAGAGCATTCCACTCAATTGGGTTGTGACTTGCGGTAAGAATGATACCACCATCAGCATTTAAACCGGGCACTGCTACCTCAACCGTTGGTGTAGTGCTTAGGCCCAAATCCACAACATGAACACCGCTGGCGATCAAGGTTGAAGAAACCAAATCAGACAGCCAACCACCCGAAGGCCGAGCATCGCGACCGATCACAACCGTAGGATCGTTTTTATTTGATGTATTCTTTATAAACTGTGCGAAGGCCGATGCAAAATTAACTGCATCAATTGGTGTTAAATTTTCACCTGGCTTTCCGCCTATGGTACCTCTTGTACCTGAAATTGAAGAGATTAGAGTCATATTCTTTTTGAAGATTGGCAAAGATAGATGTTCCATTGTTGAAGTACCTATCCAATTACCAGTCTAACGAATAAATTCGAGTCTGAAAGTCAGCTATTATTGCAAACTTTGCGTTTATGTTGAGATACATGTTAATAAAGGAATTCTCATTTCACGATAATCGGGTTGCCAAAAATTAAATTTGTTCAAACTGCGCTAGCATGGATAATTTAGGAGACCACTTCTTTGAAAATAAGCTCAGTGTACTTACGGGTCGGTTTGAAAAAATGATCGCGGAAGGCACCCTACTCTATTATGATGTTGATGATTTAGAAGATCTTCTAGAACATTATATAATACAGCATAAACTTGAGTTTGCCCAGCATGTTGTAAATACGGCAAAATCCCAATATCCGAGTAACCAACAGCTGGCTATTAAGGAGGCTGAATTACTATCGCTCACAGAAAAATATGTCGAGGCACTCGATCTGCTCAATTCAATAGCTATTCTAGAAAACTCAAATCCAGATTTTCACATTGTAAAGGCTACAATTTTAGGACGATGTGCCTTACACGATGAGGCTATTAGTTCTTTGCAACAGGCGCTGACATGCTCATCTGACGAGGATGATATGATATACATGAATCTAGCTGTTGAATATCAAAATGTAGAAAACTATCCTGAAGCAATTAAGTACCTGAAAAAAGCACTTGATGTCGATCCTAATAATGAAGACGCTTTATATGAATTAGCATATTGCTATGAATTAGCAAAAAATCCTCAAGATGGCATAGACACTTTCAACAAGCTAATCGATCGGACACCTTATAATGAACATGCATGGTTTAATCTAGGAGCCAGCTATCAAGCTATTGGCTTTTATGAAAAGGCGCTCGTAGCATTCGACTATGTAATTATTATTGATGAAAAATTTCATGCTGCTTATTTCAACAAAGCGAATGTGTTAGTTCAACTCGAGAAATATCGAGAGGCAATCGATTTGTACAAAAAAGCTTTGGATTTCGAAATTCTTGACTCATTGATCTATTTCTACATTGGTGATTGCTATGATCATTTAGAAGAACATCGACAGGCGTTGACTTACTTCCAAAAAGCCTTAAAAAAGGATGAAACCATGGCCGAAGCTTGGCTTGGCGCAAGTAGTTCTTTAGATGTGTTAGGAAGAGAACTTGAAGCTCTAGAATATGCAAAAAAGGCAATTGCCACAGACTCAGATAACGGTGACTACTGGTGTTATTTGGCTGGTCTTCAATCAAAATATGATCTTCCAAACGAATCTATAGTTTCTTTTGAAACAGCGATAGAAATGGGTTATCTGATGGAAGATGTTTGGGAGGATTACGCACAGCTTTGCCTTGGATTGAAAAATGATGATAAGACCCAGAGCATCGTAGACCGCGGGTTATCTCTTCATGAAGAAAATAAAACGTTACTAGTTTACCGTGCCGTATTAATGTATCGGCAAAACAATGAGAATGATGGGTTTGAAATTCTTGTGCAGGTAATAATGCAAGACCCGTTATTAATTGAAGAATTCATTACGTTTTATCCAAAGGGAATGGAAATGGAAGAAATTCAGTTCCTTATTGAATCAATGAAATAACATAAGCTTACTGCAAAAGATAAAAAATGAAAGAGATTACTGTAGTCGAATTAAAAGCAAGATTAGATGCTGGAGATGATATCCAAATCATCGATATCAGGGAAAGTAATGAATATGATTACTGCAATATTGGAGCTCAACATATACCTATGGGTGAAATCATGGAGAATTTAGAATTGCTGGCCAAAGACAAGGATGTAGTTCTTCATTGCAAATCGGGCGGTCGATCTGGTGCTATGACGCAGGCATTAATGACTAGAGGATACGCAAACGTGATTAACCTCACTGGAGGTATTTTGGCATGGTCGGACCAGATTGATCCTTCTATTCCGAAGTACTAATTGATGAAAAGTCACTTTTTTAACGCCCTGAAAGGAATGGGCATGGGTATGGCAGAAGTCGTTCCCGGAGTGTCAGGTGGAACAATTGCTTTCATAACTGGCATTTATGAAAGGCTAATTAATGTAATAAAAGTCATTGGACCTGACCTAATACACGCCTTGCGTAAAGAGGGAATCAAAGGGGCTTGGAAAACGCTAGATGGTAATTTTCTGGTTTCATTGATCTCAGGAATGTTGATTGGCATTGTAG
>TARA_B110000046_G_scaffold23865_1_pt1 | contig 11077 bp, 8 predicted proteins | sample TARA_B110000046 | Tara Oceans TARA_B110000046 (sample SAMEA4397157) | marine metagenome | biome: Polar Biome; feature: [DCM] deep chlorophyll maximum layer (ENVO:01000326); material: water (ENVO:00002006), including particulate matter (ENVO:01000060) such as... | depth 40 m
ATTTTAACTTCATTATTCGGAGATAATTATGCATTTATTGATCGTACTCACGAAAATAGAACAGATATTGATGGTACACCAAGAGAATATTCATCTTTTATTGATATGGCAGAGGAAGCTGCTGAATCAAGATTATACGGAGGTATACATTTTAGAGAAGGAATTGATCTAGGTTTAGAACAAGGATATCAAATAGGTGAAAATGTAATTAATGTTTTTGATAATTAAATGATTGATTTTTTATTAAAAAGATGTTATAAATTATCTAATGCTTTATTTTTTATTGGTTCAGAAAAATATTGGTTTATGTTGTGTATTTTAGATAATTGAATTCTTTATTTTATCTGAAATAATATTTATGAAAGTATATATAGGTTTTTCGGTTGATATGGATCGAGCATATTTTGATTGTAATACAGACGGAAAATTTATTCCCAAATCTCATCCGGATTATAAAAAAATACAAGCTTATAAAGATAATTTTATTCAATATACAAATAAGCTATTAACGTATTTTGAAAATAATAAATACCATAAATCGGTAACTTGGTTTGTAAATGAAGCAGATTTTTTAATTTCAGTATTTTATAACGATATTTTAAAAAGATGTTCGGAATCTGGTGAATTAGGACTTCATACACATTTAAATTCAAAGCGATTTAATGCAGGTTCTTATAACATGTCGGAAAATGGTAATGATTGGGAAGATGTTGGGATTAAGAATGCGAATAAAAATATAAGTGCACTCTTAAAGTATAAAAATTTTATTTACAAAGCTGGAAATCACATTCGTAATGATGTATTATTTGATGTATTAGCTGATAATTTATTTTCAATAGATACGACTCAAGTTATAAATGATGGTAGTTGGAAATGTAATGAATGTGAAAGAAGGTTTATTAGTCTAGAAGATAAAAAGTGTAGTTGTAAATCAAATGAAGGAATAACGTTATTCAATGACACTAATATATCATTGGGAAGTGAACCTTTTTTAATAAAATGTAAAAATGGAGGTGTTGTTTTAGAAATACCTGAAATTCGTGTTGGTAAAGTTTTAAAACATGTTAAAGAATGTGAAGAAAATAAAAAATTATGTTTTGTAAAACTTCAAATTCATCATTGGCAATATGTTGATTTGGTCCCTAAATTTGATGAATTAATAAAAAATATTAAGGAATTACAGTATGATGTAGAATTTATAGATACAAGACAGATGCAATTTTTATTTTTTGATAAAAAACGAAAAATATTAGACGCAAGGATAATGAAGAATATCAAGGAAAAAATTCCAAATGATACTTATTATAATAGTTTAAAAAAATGTATAAATAATGATTTTTTAGAATTATCAACATGGTTATTTAATTTTTATGATAAACGTTCAAAAATCATTGAATTATTTGCAGGAATAGGACAATGTTCTTTATTCTTACATGATTTAGGATTTAGTAACTTGACAATATCTGATTTTGATGATAAACGTTGTAATTTTTACAAAGAATTGGATGTTTATGAAAATATAACCTCATTAGTTTCTGATTTTTATGATATAAATTTAAATAATTATGATGTATGTTTTTTTGGTAATAGTATCAATACAAGTTTATGTCATAAATTAGATATACAAGTTGAGAAATATCAACATTTTATTGATCAGAATAAATTATTAATTATACATTTTAAATATGGTAGTGGATTAAAAGAATTTAATTATTTATTAGATCATTTGAAAAGATATTCAATCATAAAACAAATTGGGAATTATTTTGCACTAAAAAAAATTAATAACGATGTTAAGGTAATTCCATTCTCCAAACAATTTAAAATTTATAAAACAATAGGATTGTCAAATAATGAAGATGAAATTATTTGTGATAAGGAACAAGAGGTTATAAAAATAGTATTTCAGAAAAATATAGTCCCAAATGCAGGTATTTACTGTCCAATATATTATGCGTTTGCTGATTTAAAAGAGCAATTATATAAGTGTAAACTATCGTTTGATGTTAAAATAGAAAAGGAAATATTCCGTCTTAGAAGTAAAATTAAAATCTATACAGGTGAAAAATGGGTTATATTAGATAACCGGCTGACAGAAGATTACCAAGCATTAGAAATAATAGATGAATTTAACTTTTTTAAATCATCCACATATAGAATTGGATTCTTAAATATAGAAAGTACTTCTCTTTATCTTAAAAATATTCATTTGGTAATTTTGTGAAATGGCTGTACTATTTTTCTTGTTGCTGTTATATTGCAGACTATAGATAGTCATTCATTCTCTCGTCAATTTCTGAATCTAACATTCCGAGAAAGCCTTCAGAAGGTCTGATATTTATCCTACCAGTTAAGTCCTTGAAGAATCCGATACCAAATGTTGCAAGTAAGGCGATTTTACTTCGAGTTTTAAGAACATCCGATGTAGGATGATATGCCCTAGAACTTTTAGTAAAGTGCTTTAGCCTTCTCCATTGGAGCCGATAATTCCTACGACTTCGGTCTTTGAAAATTTGATGCTAATATCATTTAAAGTTTTGAAATATTTGCCCTTCATTGACTATAATCCTTCTTTTAATATTATCTTGATTGTATTAGTAGAGTCAGTTTGAATTGGATAGTCAAGACATATAGCTTTTGATTCAATGACAATATCATTCATAGATATTTCACCGCTTTCCTTTCTGTGCGAATGAACAAAATCCCTAAGAATAGTATCAATATTATTTGAGTAAATGAACATGCAATTTGAATATAATCAAATCCAAGCTCTTGGTTTGTAAAGGAACATTATGCTAATGTTAGGATAATAACCATTGGGTTTAACCAAAAATAAGTCTCAATATAGTGTTTAGGGATTCTCCCATCTTTTATCATTTCAAGAGTATCGAAAACTTGGTCTAAATAAAACTCAATTCTGACAATTAAATTAATTAAATGAGTGAAATCTCTTTATCTAGATTGCAATATTTAGGTAAAAAAGGAGATGCTTATACTCAATCAAGTTAGCATTATTACTGCCAATGGCAAGTAAAGAATATGAACTTCAGGTTTCAAGCCATACCAAGCCATTAAAAGGATTACAACTAATAAATTCAAAAATAATGTAACAAGAGATACTCCAACAATTGAATGAATAGAAATCTTTCTAGAGACTGCTACTCTCTGTATTATTCCTGAGTTATTTTATAGTGAACGAGTGCCCTGAGAAATAGTTCTTCTAGATGCGGTCCAAATAACTATTCCAATTAAAATATTTAGACTGCGATATTGTTCTGAACTAACAGATAGAATTTCAAACAATAACCAGAAAGTGATAGTTATTGTCAAAGGTTCAATGAGAGACCATAACCATCCAAATATCCTTTTGTGGCATTTCAACCTCAAGTCTCTAGATATCATTTGACATATTAAATGTTGTCTAGAGCGAGCATTCCTAAACATCATGATTGGAGCGCCAAGTAGAGTTTTATCTCCTTTAATGTCCGAAGTCGGTATCTCGATTGCAGTAGCCATAAGCCTTGGGCGGTGAAGGGGGGTTAATCAATCAACCGCTATCAATTCCGCCTCCAAAGTGAATATGGAGGTATGCCACATAACTGTTATAATTTTAAATCATGATGTCCTCTATCTTCAAATCAATATTTTGAACCTTAGTATTTTTAAGCAATTCTTCATCTTCAACTTGCCATGTATGGGTTCCATCATTTCTTCTATTCATAACAAAGTTAAATGGATCAGTTGAGTAAATCATTAAATTATTTTCTTTAGCTTGGCGCAAAATATCTGTATCTTCTCCTGTTTGCTTATCAGCAAATGATAATATTTCTAGAGCCTTTTTTCTGAAAATGAAAGTTGCCCCATAGACGAACGGTATATACCGATATGACTTTCCTGGATTTTTCAAAAACAATTTATTATGACCTTGATGGTACAGATACACAGAGTTTTTTCCGACTAACATTGCATCAGTATATGAAAAAGGCATGATTCCATCTGCGAGATAGTTTGGGCCATACCAATCATCATCATCCATTTTAGCAATAAAATCACCGTTCGCATTATCAAACCCAAGTGCAGTACATTTACCCAAAGTCCAATCAGAAGGTGCATTCAACACTTTGGTATCTTTTGGCAATTCAAATCCCTTTAGTTTCGATTTCCAATCCGCTTCATCACCGTGAAGGACAAGGATCAAGTTTTTGTTTGGATGGGTTTGTTGATTGAAATTTGAGAATAATTTATCAAAGAATTGGGTGCGATTAGTGATTGTCACAACACTCACTTTTGGTATTATTTGCTTTTCATATGCAATTCCAATTGTCTCAAGGATATATTCCATTCTTTGACGATAGGTGTGATTCATCATCACATTCCTATGGGCAAGATGTGCGCTTCTTGTTCTGAAAAAATCATTCGATAATATTTGAGTTAATACCTTATCAACATCATCCTTTGAATGACAAACATGTAAGCCATCACTAAACATAGATTCCATACCTATGGATGGTCCTGAAATCACATTTGTCGCTGAACAAAGAATCTCATAAACTCTTCTTGAAAACATATTCATTGAATCATCAACTGAATTCACATTGAGAATTGCTTTGTATGAACGGTAAGCCATGCAGCATTCCTCATAGGTTAATCGACCTCTGATTAAACTATGGTACTTTTCAGGAAATTGATTTCTATTATCAGTGCCAAAATTCCGGTCGTAAATATGCAAATTATGATTACTTGCTCCGTCTATCAAATTATTCAAAACATCTTCTCTTGAACCATGTTTTCTAATGTACCAAGAACCTATGAATGAAACATCATATAGCGGTAATGTATTCCTTACAGGGTTATGAATCAACGGTTGGGCTGCGAATGGTAACGGATATACCAGATCGTGTTTACAGTCTATTTGATATTGATATACACATCTTTCATCAGTTGTAAAAATGATATCAAATTCTTTTGCTACATCAATAAAAGCATCATAATTTATGGGGTCTTCTTTGTTCCAAAAGATACTAGGTATGCCTAATTTTTTGCATAACTTCAAAATATTTCTAAGTTCGTCTCCATGAGATTTATTAAAGGATGTAAAGGCATATTGCCATTCACCGTTATTTCCATTCCAAGAAGATTCAGCAAAGAAAAAAGAAATATCATTTTCGATGAAAATTTGTTGCCACCCTTCGCGTGGCAAAGGGTAAAGGTTTACTTCAGCATTAAAACATGAGTTACTGAAAACATCTAATATTGAGGCGATATTTACGCCTATTTTTTCAGTTCCTTTTTTTGAAGAAATAGTATTAAAAAGACCTGAAGAACCACCTTCTTCAGATATCATTAAATTAATAATTTTGGCAGCTTCAAGTCTTTTCTTTGAAGCCCAATCAGACGCTTCCATTGTGTTTAAAATCTCGATAACGGCTTTTGGTTTACTTGCCCTCAGGTTGTAAATAACAAGTGATCTTTTTACTCTTTCATCATTGTTATATTGTTCATTTCCAATTGATAACGCAAGCGCATCTCTGTGATTGATAATTGCAAGTCCTCGAAGCATTCCGAGATATAAATTGAGGATAGATGCTTCATCAATCTCTGATGTTTTCATTATTTCAACAATATTTATTACTTCATTCAAAAACTTTATTTGATTTTTCTTATGCAAAATATGGATAGAGTTTTTGATAAAGTCAATCTTAACTGGTCTACTTATGGCTGCCTTTATTATTTTTAATATCGGCTCTCTAAAAATCTTAACCTGTGGTGGTAGCAAGGTGTTTTTATTGCCCATATTGATTCCTCCCCTTGGATTTTCCATATCTCCTTTATATCTTGGTAAAATGTAAATAATTACCGCCAACACGCAAATATCTGCATATCTAATATAAATAGTATTCCTGGTTTTTCCTCTATATCTTCAATACTATTTTTCACTGCATTCACTGCATTCACTGCATTCACAGCTTCAAGTATACTTAGACCTTGTTAATCGAATCATTCTAGAATACGTGTTCTTACTTGTTGCTGGTCCTAGACTCTTTAATATCTATTTAAGATGGTAAAATTACTTACTCATGTGTGTAGGGCATGTCCAATATACATAGTTGACTATAGGAGCGTAATTTCAAGCATATCCTCTATAAGTGATTTGACTTTTGAATTTTCAGATTTAATTAGAGCCGAATACAACGGCAGGTTTCCATATTGGAAAGAAAGGAACTAGTAATGTGAAGATCTTGATTGGAATGGGTGAAAGCGAACGAAGCGGCAACTAATAGCGGTCAAAATGTAAAAGAGCCTGTAAATTAATGACTTACAGGCTCCTTTTGCGGTCTGGACGGGACTCGAACCCGCGACCCCCTGCGTGACAGGCAGGTATTCTAACCAGCTGAACTACCAGACCATTGCTGTTAATAGTTTTGCAAAAATAGTATCATTTTCTATTCTTGCAAGCATCTATGTAATAAAAAATGTAATAAAATTTTGGCTTGAAATTAAACGATTGACATTCAAGTGTATATAGCACTATAAATTTCTATTGAATAGCTAACTATGCGGTATTAGCGGACTAAAGTTATGAGAATACTCCCTTTTCGATCGCTTAGATACCCTCCAATTCGCTGAGAAAAGACGGATCTGTTCTCAGCCGTGATAGATGTATCTGATTCTTCTGGTGAATCAGTTTCAGTGTCGAGTACCATAGATGCGAAGATATTATCTTTTGCTGCGGTATGCCGCTCTGATTGCAATTACTTTGACATGCTACCCATCTCTTTAGCCAATTTACTCAATGTTATTCGGTCATAGTTTTTACCAAATATTATACAGATTGAGTAGGAGGTAGAAATTCTATAAAATACCCATCACCAGTCTCAGTCATGGCTGATCGGCCTAATGATTTTATGTTAGATATTTCATGTGTTGAAGCAAATTAGGCTGTTGAGGTGCTAATTTCTATAGAATATATGGTCTTTAAGTTTCAAAATGTTAAGCTCTTAAGAAGATTTTAAATAGGCTATTCATGCAACAGCTTTCCCCTTTTTTCTTATTCCACACCTCCCCAGCACATATACTTGATATTTAGATATTCGTCTATACCATATTTAGATCCCTCTCTACCAAAGCCACTTTCTTTTATACCTCCAAATGGAGCCGTGACGGTAGACATTAGGCCAGTATTGATTCCGACCATTCCGAACTCTAGTGCTTCAGCTACTCTCCATATTAATGCATAGTCACGTCCATAAAAGTATGAAGCAAGACCATATTTGGTATTGTTAGCCATTTCGATTACTTCGGATTCAGAGTTAAATTTGTATATCGCTGCAATAGGTCCAAAAATCTCTGATGAAAAAATATCCATATTAGAATCTATGTTGCATAAAATCGTAGGCTCGATAAACAAACCTTTTTTTCGCATTCCACCAGCGATTACTTTCGCACCTTTGTTCGTCGCATCTTTTATCAGATTTATATCTTTGATTACCGCATCTTCATTGATCATCGGACCTATTTCGACACCTTTGTCTAGACCATATCCAGTTTTTATTGATTTGACTTTAGTAGCAAATTTTTCGATAAATTCGTTATGAATAGATTCATGCAGAAATATTCGATTGGTACATACACAAGTCTGTCCTCCGTTTCTAAATTTAGAATCATAACATCCTGAAACTGCGGCGTCTATATCTGCATCCGCAAAAACAATGAAAGGCGCATTTCCACCTAATTCAAGAGTGACTTTTTTAATTTGATCGGCTGACTGTTTTAGGACTATTTTTCCGACAGGAGTCGATCCAGTAAATGAGATCTTTTTTACTTTGGAATTAGAAGTCAGTGATTGTCCGATAGCAGCTGCATCTTTTGTCGTTATAATGTTTATTACACCTTTTGGAAATCCTGCTCTATCAGATAACTCAGCCAATGCTAAAGCAGAGAGAGGAGTAAATTCAGAGGGCTTTACTATTACTGTACAACCAGCAGCTAAAGCTGGGGCGACCTTGCGAGTAATCATTGCACTCGGGAAATTCCAAGGTGTAATAGCTCCAACAATTCCTACGGGTTGTTTGATTACAGTTATTCTATTCTTACGACTTTGGCCAGGTATTACATCTCCATACACACGCTTCGCTTCTTCCGCAAACCATTCAATATAAGAAGCACCGTACTTGATTTCTCCAATGGCTTCCTGTAATGGTTTACCTTGTTCGATAGTCAAAATATGAGCTAAGTCAGTTGCATTCTCAATAATGAGCTTATACCAGTTTTGTAGAATTCTACTTCGCTTGTTAGCGGTGTAGTTACTCCATATCTGGAATGCATGATCGGCTGCAGTAATAGCAGATTCAGTATCTACTTGGGTGCAGTCTGAAACCTCAGCTATTTTGACTTGGTTATATGGATTATAAACCGAAAAGGTAGTTTCTTTTTTAATCCATTCTCCATTAATATAGGCTTCACTTCTGAGTAGTGATTTGTCTTTGATGTCCATATTTATTCACAACTAAACTAGGGATATATAAGTTCTATTTTTTCTTTGAAATCATATCCAAAGCCACATCCACGATCATATCCTCTTGACCACCCACCATATTTCTACGTCCTAGTTCTTCAAGGATGGCTCTAGTGTCCAATCCATATTTCTTGGCAGCTCTTTCAGAATGCAGCAAGAAACTAGAGTAGACTCCCGCGTAGCCAAGAGAAAGTGTCTCTCTATCTACACGTACTGGTCTTTCTTGCAATGGTCGAATCAAATCATCTGCAGCATCCATAAGTTTGTATACGTCAGAATTATGCTTTACCCCCATTTTATTGATTACAGCTATGAGTACTTCTATCGGCGCGTTACCAGCACCTGCTCCCATTCCTGCAAGTGATGCATCTAACCTAGTCGCACCATGTTGCATTGCTACTACCGTATTAGCTACTCCAAGCGATAGATTATGGTGACAATGAATACCAATTTCTGTTTCGTCTTTTAATACATCTTTGAATGCCTTGATTCTATCAACAACACCATCCATGAGTAATGCTCCTGCAGAGTCTGTTACATACACGCAATCTGCTCCAGCATCTTCCATGATTTTCGCTTGTTGTGCTAGCTTGGCAGGTTTATTCATATGTGCCATCATTAGAAATCCTCCGACATCCATGCCGAGATCTTTCGCTGCTGCAATATGCTGTGGTGATATATCCGCTTCAGTGCAGTGTGTAGCGATCCTTACAGATTCCACACCGAGATCGCGAGCTTTCTTCAGATCGTCAATGGTTGCAATTCCAGGTAGAATTAATGTAGTCAATTTTGCATGTGTCAATACCTCATTAATTCCTTCTAACCAATCCCAATCGGTATGTGCTCCGAACCCATAATTGAAGCTTCCACCAGCTAATCCATCACCATGTGAAATTTCAATAGCATCAACTCCTGCTTGGTCCAAAGCGATTGCTATTTCTTTTATTTTTTCTTTAGAATATTGATGGCGAATGGCATGCATTCCATCACGTAGTGTTACGTCGACTATTTTGATATTATGGCCCATAATTTAAATTCCAAATTTTAAAATTTTAAACCCTGCACATGGCTCGAGCGTAGATTTAATTTTTAGTTATTTTAGTTATTTTAGTTTATTGCAGATAGTAATCTTTGTAGTTGTTTTACTTCATCAATAAGGTATTTGTTTTCTTTTATTGTTTCTTCATCCAAGTCACTGTTGCCTTTAATTACTTTCTGTCAATAGACATTTTATTTAGCTTCTTTTATTGCAATTTTCATAATATAACCAAGATATTTCGGTCCTATTTTTTCATTCTCCTTTATATAGTTAGCTTCTACAGAGCTTGATGATTTGATTACTTATTTTGTATTTTAAAATTGTAAGTAATCTTAAATAATCTACTCACAAATAGTCTTATAAGAATAGCAAACGCCAATGTGCTCTCCTTTAAATTTTGCAAATCCAATTTTCTAATAAAAAATAAATTCTAATATATAAAACCTAAAATTCCAAATCCCATACATGGCTCTTACAGATAAAATGAAATTCATCTTCGCTCGAGCTATGTCTTATTTTTGGAATGTGAAATTTCCTTTATTTTGGAATGCGGAGAGAAACCATTCGCTCTGCCGTAGCTCTCGCAGCACTAGTCATAATATCCAAATTTCCAGCATACTCCGGCAAATAATGTCCAGCACCAACTACTTTTAGAAGTACTGTAGTTTTAAGTCCATGTCTATGCCCCAAACCTTCTATAAATACAGGCTCAGATTCTGGTATGTCATCAAACTGAACCTCTTGATGTAGCTCATAACCAGGAACATACTTTTGCACCTCTGCTACCATTTCGTGAATGCTCTTTCTTATCTCTTCTCTGTCTGCTTGCTCTGATAATGTAAATACAGTATCACGCATCACCAAGGGTGGTTCTGCAGGATTAAGAACAATGATTGCTTTTCCACGATCTGCACCGCCTACTTTTTCTATTGCTTTTGAAGTGGTCTCTGTAAATTCGTCAATATTAGCTCTAGTTCCAGGACCTGCAGATTTACTGGCTATTGAAGCTACGATCTCACCATAATGTACTTTGGCAACACGATTGACTGCCGCTACAATTGGGATAGTGGCTTGTCCTCCGCAGGTTACCATATTTACATTAGGTACATCGATGTTATCTGAGAAATTAACTGGTGGTACTAAGAAGGGACCTACAGCAGCGGGCGTCAGATCTATGATCCTTTTATCTGGAAATGCTTTGATCTTATCCCAATTGTATAAGTGTGCCCTTGCAGATGTAGCATCGAATACGATTTTTATATCTTTCCACACACCCATTTGGATCAAACCATCTACGCCAGTATGACAAATAGCAACACCCATTCGCTGAGCTCTAGCTAGTCCATCCGACTCAGGATCTATACCAACAAAAACAGACATTTCTAATGTCTCAGAAAGTCTTATTATTTTGATCATAAGATCTGTGCCGATATTGCCACTACCTATTATTGCAACCTTCGTTTTCATTTATTATTTATTATTGACTTTTCTCGAACTTAGTCATATTTGAAATTAAATTAAAT
>TARA_B110000046_G_scaffold176166_2_pt1 | contig 11069 bp, 12 predicted proteins | sample TARA_B110000046 | Tara Oceans TARA_B110000046 (sample SAMEA4397157) | marine metagenome | biome: Polar Biome; feature: [DCM] deep chlorophyll maximum layer (ENVO:01000326); material: water (ENVO:00002006), including particulate matter (ENVO:01000060) such as... | depth 40 m
TGTAGGTCAGGCGGCAGCCGCCGCCCTCGAGCTCGGTGAGCTGGCCTTTTGCCTGATAGTGCAACAGTCCAGCGGGCCGGTCTCCAATAATTGATAGCGTAATAATGTAGTTTTCAAGATCCAGATCATCGAGGCGTTCAGCGACAGCACCATCAAAGCCTGCGTTATACATATAGCGGATCATGCCGGGACCGCTGCCCTCAATCTCGACACGCTCAATTTGCACCGGCCCGTCTTCAGGCCACCAGGCTTCGATATTGCCAAAATCCGTCAGCAGTCCCCAAATAGTGTCCCTAGATGCGCCCATATCGTGGTGAGAGTGCAGTTTTACCATCTTGTTGTGCTCGCTTTTAATATTTTAATAGTCGGCAACAGCCGATGAAAAGGCTATAGCCTAACCATTCAGTCCAATATCCCCTGATGCATACTGTGATGTCAATGTGCGGTGCTTAATACGCCATCCAACAGCAGTGCGAACTAACTCATCGCTGTACTCGCCCCAAACTGTCAGTGTTTCGGCTGCGTAATCGCCGAGCCCCACATGCAGGGCCGACAGATAACAGGTGGCCGTTGCTGTATCACCAGTCACAACAATATTGATGTTGCCGAGTAGGTGCTGTGTCACCGAGCACTGGGTGAGTACGCTGCAGACCAGTTCGACAATTGCCTGGCGGCCTTCAAAGACGCCTATGCCGATAAAGTTAGCCACCGCATCATCGGTAAATACACCTTCCAGAGCATCCCATTGCTGCTTGTCGAGAGCCGATGCATAGAGGTTGATTATCTGCTGAATTTCTAGATGGTCGGCAAAGTTTTGCGCGTCTGTTGTTGCCATTATGGCCTCCGTAGTAAAAATATGCCGACCAGGCTCTGATGTAAACTCAGGCGTGATATTGGCTGGCTTGGTGTCGCTGTTGATTGTAACTTATGCCCCAATAGTACTGTGGTGCCTACCACTCGTCAATAAAAACCATCAGACATGTTTGTTATTTACCTGTGCCCATAGCTGAGGTAGTATGGGTATAAATAGAGCGGCAAACCTGATGTTTTGTCGTCTCAATAAAACAAGAAAAAATGGAAATAAGATATGGCTCAGATGAATACACGCGTATTGCTTGCTCGCAGACCTGCGGATCATTTAGTAGCGGCGGATTTTGAAGTAGACACCCAGCCGCTAGGTACTATTAGTGACGGGCAGTTTATGATCAAAAATGTCTATCTGTCTTTAGATGCAGGTTTTCGTCAGTGGATGAATGAGGGGTCAGGGGACAACTATCTGGAGTCAATGCCGCTGGGTGAACCTGTACAGAGCATTATTATGGGCACGGTTGTTGAGTCTCGCAATCCTGAGTACCCAAAAGGCAGTATCGTGATGGGTCGGACCGCTTGGGAGCAATACAGTATTGCCGATGGCTCCGATTTGATGAGTATTCTTGAGCCGGACCCCGCTGTGGAGCTGCATGAGTATCTCTGTAGTCTGGGGCCCTCTGGTATGACCGCCTATTTCGGCATTATGGATATAGGCCAGCCGAAGCCGGGCGACTTATTTGTGATCAATGCCGCTGCTGGTGGTATCGGCTGTATTGCCGGACAGATTGCCAAGGCTAAAGGCTGCAGTACTGTAGGCATTGCCGGTGGCACAGAAAAATGTCAATGGCTACAGGATACCCTTGGCTACGACCAGGTCATTGATTATAAATCGGCTCAACCCTTTGAGCAGCAACTTCAGCTTGTGGCCCCTGAAGGCATGGATATTGTCTATGACAATGTCGGCGGCTCTATGCTTACCACCATGCTCGGCCAACTCGCCGAAAACTCGCGCATTATTCTCTGTGGTGCTGTGTCTCAGTATGAACGCGATGGTGGCCATGAGGCTGTGGGCAATATGTGGGAACTTATTACCAAGCGTGCCAGAGCAGAGGGCTTTATGTTCTCTGACCATGTGGATCGCTACCCGGAAGCCATTGACTATATTACCGCTATGCTAAAGGCCGGCTCATTGGTCAGCCCGGTTAACTGGTCTGAGGGTATTGAAAGTTCAGGGCAAGCCTTTATCGATATGCTGGCTGGTGACAATCTTGGAAAATGTTTAATTAAGCTGTAGTACCCAACAATGAATTCCCCCGGATTCCTTGGGAACCTTCAAAACCCTCTGCGCTGTGCGCGGGGGGGTTTGCTTAATTGAGGCTGGGGATTTAAACCATGTGCATAAGAGGGGATAAAACATGCCACTAGAACCAGTGACCGCCGCTATTTTGGCCCAGATTGCAGAATCTGGTGCTCCCGAGTATCACCAGTTGCCTGTGAATGAGAGTCGCGCCCTGTATACAGCGGCCCAGTCGGTACCACCCACTGTTGAGGTCTATAGCGCTGAGGATTTTGTCGTGCCTGGCCCAGCAGGAGATATTGCAGTGCGCCTCTACAGGCCCAGCGATGAGCCTGTGCCACTCCATGTGCATTTTCATGGTGGTGGCTGGGTGATTGGTAATCTTGTTACTCATGATGCCGACTGTCGAGAGATTTGCGTAGCATCTGGGTGCATGGTGCTGGCGGTGGATTATCGTTTGGCACCAGAACACCCATTTCCTGCGGCACCAGAAGACTGCTATGCGGTGAGTTGCTGGGCCGCTGCTCATAGTACTGAGCTGGGTGCTAGTCCCGGCCTAATCAGTATTGGTGGTGATTCTGCTGGCGGTAACCTGGCTGCTGTGGTGGCGTTGATGGCGCGGGATCGCAATGGTCCTGAATTTGCAATGCAGCTTCTGCTTTATCCAATTACTGAGCCCAGTATGACCAGTGTTTCTTTTCAAGAGAATGCTGAGGGTTATCTGCTCACCAAGGCAATGATGACGTGGTTTTGGGATCACTACTGCCCGGAGATGGAAAAGCGCAATGAGCCATTGGCCAGCCCGTTATTGGCACCAGACCTCTCTGGATTGCCACCGGCTCTAGTGATTACGGCTGAATTTGATCCCCTGCGTGATGAAGGCGAGGCCTATGCTAAGCGTCTGGCGGAGGCAGGAGTGGATGTTGAGATGCGCCGCTTCGACGGTTTTATTCATGCTTTCTTTTCATTGGCAGGTATTATTGAAGCAACCCGTGAAGCGGTTGATTGGGTGGGCAGTGCACTGCGCAAAGCCCATGGTCTGAAATAATGTTGGATTAGGTACCAGTGTTAGGCGGCATCGAGCTTATTATCCTGCGGTTATAAAAACTGCAGGACCAGCACAATGCCACCGACCAACACGAGGGAGTAGAGCAGAATTTTCCATATTGAAAACTTCCGCACTGACCAATCAATACGATCATCTCGCTCGGTTTGCTTTTTAGAGGCTTTAAACCGACCGAGATAAAAGAAGATTGCCAATGACAAGACTGCCATTGAGCCAAAAATTAAGGTATTGGCGTCCACTAGCGGCTTCTGAGCTTGGCCAGTAGCCGCAGCATTTCGAGATAGAGCCATATCAGAGTCACCATCAGTGAAAATGCACCGAACCATTCCATATATTTAGGTGCGCCCATCTCAGAGCCCTGTTCAATAAAGTCAAAATCCAGTACTAGGTTGAGCGCGGCAATTGCCACTACAAACAGGCTAAAGCCAATACCGAACAGGCCGTTGGAATGAATAAACCCTATGCCACCAGAGCCAAACATATTCATCAGCATACTCACCAGATACAGCATGCCAATACCCATGGTGGCCGAGGTAATCATCAGGCGGAAATTTTCTGTTGGCTTAACAATACCGGTTTTGTAGAGAAACAATAACGATGCGAGAGTACCCAGAGTCAGGCCCACCGCTTGAATCACAATACCTGGATACTGCATCTCGAATATACCTGAGATGGCACCTAGGAACAGTCCCTCTGCTATGGCGTAAAGTGGCGCTGTAGTGCCGGCCCACTGCTTTTTAAATATGGTTACAAGGGCGAAAATAAAACCGGCGATCGCACCGCCAATGGCAATTGGCATAACCGTTGCTGGATTGCCACTTTCAAAAAACATGTTCCATGTCCATGAGGCTGACAAGACAACCAGTGCCAGTAGAATGCCTGTTTTATTGACTGTTCCCTCAAGAGTCATTGTCTCTGACGACTTGAACTGAATGCCAGCTGGTGAGGATTTAGCGCTGTTACCAAAGGTATCTGCGTTTAAAGCAGGGTTGCCTGAACGACCAAACATCTGTAACGCTCTATGATTCGACATATTTTAATCTCGCTGATGTGCCTATAAAGGAATAGTGCCGAGCCTAACCCAGACGAGCTGAGTTTAGGGGCAGCAGCTGTATGAATAATAGCGCAAGAGAGCGGGTAACCCAATATTGACCAGTAAAATAATTATGCGTCAGTCACTGTGCCGGCTGCTCCCATCCTAAGATAGGAGGCTTTTGAAGTTGCTAACTATTAGTTTTGGGCGATTATTTGGTAAAGAAATCAGCACGCGGTGTACCGGTCTCATCGTAGACTGGCTCGCAATGATCAACGCTATACTTGAGAATATCTGTGTCGATAATCTCATAGTTATAGAGGATCGCCAACATATCGGTATAAAAATGGCTGGCCAAATGGGCGCGCAGATGCTCAACAGACTCCCAGTTCTCATGTACATAGATTCTGCCGGGCACCGCCGGATCTAGACTCCAGACATAATGGCGGCAACCCTTTTGCAGCCGGGTATCCGCCATTAGCTGGGCAGTTTCGGGCAATACTTTTACCGCATCTTCAGGCTTGAAGTTAACGGTACCGTTAATCAGTACGGTCATGGTGGCTCCTTGAAAATCGGAGTTACTTTGGCTAGACGGAATTATTCACCGTACATAGTGTGGAAAATACGCTCTTTAAACAGCCACTGGCCGTCAATCTTAACCAGCTGGTCATCGTACTGACCTCTAGGGCGAATCTCTTCACCCTCTTGCGTAGTGCCCACTTCTGCGGCATAGGATCTTACCTTGGCTGTGTCGCCATTCACTTCAATGCCTCCTACAGAAAAGGCCATAAAGATAAAGGGAAACATGGACATGCCAGTCTGCCAAGCACTGATTATATTCTCTTTGCCTTCGACATTTTCCATGCCCGGAATCACCGGAAGCTTCCAGCTGGAATCCTCCGCCCAGGTTGAGGCCCAGAGTTCAGTGTCACGCTGATTGACTGCGTCGGCATAGACATCCAGCAGTTCGCGGATGGCGAGACGATCTTCGATAGATCCGGAAAAAGGCATAATTATCGTCCTATTATTGGTTTTATTTGACGTCAAATCACTATACATGACAGTCAATCAAAAAAACAATCTTAGTTGATTTTTTATTTCTAAAGGGGTACCTTAAAGGTTACATTTTTATAAGGTCGCATGTCAGTATTGTCGACCACCATCTATTGACAATAAAAACGGGAAAAAGCATGTCGATCAACTACCAGCAATACTACCTGCACCAGCGTCCAAATGGCGCTACCACTGACAATGACGTTAAGGTCCGCACCGTTGAGGTTGATGGCTTAGCTGATGGTCAGATACTGATTAAAAACCAGTACTTCTCGTTAGATCCCGCTATTCGTGGCTGGATGAGCGATGAGCCCAGCTATATGCCGCCGATAGAAATTGGCGATGTTATTCGCAGCTCAACCGTGGGCACTGTTGTTGAGAGCACCCATGCAGATTTTGCCGTGGGCGATGAGGTCTATGGCCTAAATGGTTGGGAAGAGTACAGTCTGTCTGATGGCTACTTTATTACCAAGGTACCCACGGACAACCAATTCCCGTTGCATTACTATTTAAGTGTCTTTGGTGCTGTGGGTCTGACTGCTTACTTTGGTATTCAGGATGCGGCGCAACTCAAGCCGGGTGAAACATTGTTAATGAGTGCTGCCGCTGGTGCTGTGGGTTCACTGGGTGGTCAGCTAGCCAAAAACATGGGCTGCCGAGTGGTGGGTCTGGCTGGTACAGATGACAAGTGTCAGTGGCTCAAGGATGATCTTGGCTTTGATGCGGTGATTAACTACAAAACTGAGTCCGGTAACCTCAATGCTGCCATTGCTGCGGCTTGCCCAGAGGGCGTGGATGTTTACTTTGATAATGTGGGTGGCGAAATTCTCGATGCGGCGCTACTGAACATCAATAGCAATGCGCGCATTGTGTTCTGTGGTTCTATTTCGACGTATAACGCTTCAGAACCGGTTCCCGGGCCCTATAACTGGTGGCAGGTGCTGGCTAAAAGCGCCACCGTTAAAGGCTTCTTAATTAGCAATTATCTCGACCAGTTTGAGGCGGGTGCCAGTGCTATTGCCGAGTTATTAACTGACGATAAAATTCAGTTTAAGTATCACATTGTCGATGGTTTTGACAATACATTGACGGCTTTCCACAAGCTGTTTGATGGCAGTAATACAGGCAAATTAATGCTTAAGGTGTAGGCTTATGGCAGAGCAAAAGCTATTGGGTAAACGGGCCATCGTTACCGGTGGCGCCACGGGTATTGGCTATGGTATTGCTCTGCGCTTTATCGCTGAAGGTGCGATGGTCATTATCACGGATATTGATCAGCCTGGTGGCATAGCAGCCGCGGAAAAGTTAGGGCCAAACTGCGACTTTGTTTATCATGATGTGTCAGTCCCGGCAGATTGGGATGCTGTGTTTGCTATTGCCAAGGAAAGATTTTTTGGTCTGGATATCATGGTCAATGTTGCCGGTGTGACCTTGATGGGCACTATTGAAGAGTTGGATGTTGAGACCTGGGATAAAACCATGGGTATCAATGTTCGCAGCTGTTTCCTCGGCTGTCAGGGCGCCATCAAGCTAATGAAAACCGATGGCGGTGGTTCGATTATCAATATGGCCTCGGTCTCGTCCTTTAAAGCCCAGCCTGAGCTGGTCGCCTACAATGCGTCCAAGGCTGGGGTTGATATGATGACTAAATCTGTCGCCTTACATTGCGCTCGCAGTGGCTATGGCATCAATGTTAATTCGATTAATCCCGGTGTTATCCAGACCGATATGCTAAAAAAGGTGGTCAGTCAGGTGGACAATGGTGAAGCGCTAATGGACAGTTACAAGGCCATGCATCCGATTGGTCGTATTGGTGAGCCAGAGGATGTGGCGGCTATGGCAGTTTATCTGGTTAGTGCAGAGGCTTCATTTATTACTGGGTCTGCGTTTACTGTGGATGGTGCGTTGGGTCTTAACTAAATAGTTGGGGAGACAGGGCGATGACAGAAGGATTGAGAGAGGGCGGTTGTCTCTGTGGTCAGGTGCGCTACAAGGTGCCTCAAACTCCGGTGGAAACTGTGGTCTGCCATTGTAAAAATTGTCAGAAACAGGCGGGCTCTGCCTTTTCGGTAGTGGCCTTTTACCCTCGCGATAGTTTGCAATTAACCGGTGAGTTAAAAACCTTCGAAGATGTAGGTACCAGCGGTCAAACTGTGTTTCGCCGCTTCTGTGGCAACTGTGGGTCGCCGGTGATTACAGATACAGAGAATGCGCCGGATATGGGTTTAATTTTTATTAAAGCCGGTACCTTGGACGATGTAGATGATTTAAAACCGTCGGTTCATGTTTGGACGGAGAGAAAGCACTGTTGGTTGATGTTAGCCGAGGATCAGGTTCAGTTGGAGAGGGAGACATAGTCTCTTTAGCCTACAAGTCGATCTTGACCAGCGCCTTACCCACCGTTTTGCCAGACATCAGTTCACAAAAAGCGGTAGGCGTATTGGCAAACCCCTCAGTAATATTTTCGATCACCGTAATCTTTTCCGCCCTAATCCATTCCTCAAGCTGAGCCATTGCTGCTGGCACCTTGACTTGATAAGTGGGCAATAAAAACCCCTGCATGGTGAGCTGCCGTGACACTATTTCCCACAGATTGGTAATTGGGTTTGGATTATCGGTACGATTGTAATCAGAGATCATGCCGCAGCCGACAATACGGCCATAGACTTTCATGGCAGGTAGCATGGCATTTAATACTGGGCCACCAACATTATCAAAATAGATATCCGCACCTTCCGGGGCAATGGCCATCACAGCGGCGGTGATATCATCAGTTTTGTAGTTAATAGCGGCATCAAAACCAAATTTGTCCACAATCAATTGCGCCTTATCATCACTGCCGACAATGCCTATCACGGTGCAGCCGCAGAGTTTGGCGATCTGTCCGGCCATGCTGCCGGTGGCCCCTGCAGCGGCACTGACCACAACGGTTTGTCCTGTCTGAATCTGGCCTACTTCATGGAGGCCAATATAGGCTGTGGCCCCTGCGCCGCCGAGTGAGCCAACATAGTAGGAAAGGGGGATGCCGTCTTCTGGCTGAAGTTTTTCTAACAATATGGCGTCACTGTGACAGATTGAATAGTCTTCCCATTGATTGAGGGCAAACACATATTCACCTTCGGCAAAATCATGATTGCGCGACTTAATAACCTGCCCGACGGAAGGGCCGCGAATCACACCCCCGATGGGGATTGGCGCAAAGTAGTTGGCCTTGCCATCGACCCAACCGCGAATAGCAGGCTCCATTGAAAAGTACATGTTGCGCAGTAGAAACTCGCCTTCCGCCGGTTCAGGTATTGGACCCTTTGACAGCGCAAAGTTTTCCGGCTGAGCAGCGTCAGTGACGTAAGAGGCGAGAACAACTTGGCGATTGGTGAGCATGGTTATTCCAATTCTATTTGCAGATTGCCGTTGTCAGCCAGGCTGACAACATAGGTTTTCAGGGGCACCCTGGTGAGCTCGCCCATGGGTTTACCTGTGCGTAAATCAAAGCGCACGCCATGTAAGGGGCAGGCTAGATAACAATTTCTAATACGACCACCGGTCAGTTCTGCGCGCTGGTGCGTGCACATATTATCAACCGCATAAAATTCGCCATTAGCCTTGCAGATAAGAATGTTCTTTCCATCTAAGGTGACAGGGGCTGTTTGATTGTCGGTAATATCGGTTGCGGCAATTAACGTATCGGTGGTGGCCATATAAATCTCGTCAGTAAATTTTTAGCTAGTGCGCCGGGTCCAGTGTAAGGGCTGGAACCCGGCACTAAAAGCCTTTAGGCATTGAGGTACTTATCAATAGTTTGGTGCAGATGACGAATACGGCTCTCTTGATAACTGGCCAGGCTTACCGCCCCTTTCTTGGAGGCAATCATACCTTTTTGCACTGCGGCCATATTACTGTCGTCCTGATCAAATACTGGACCCAGGCCACCAATCTCTGGCGCTTCACTAAAGGCTTGATCTGGGCGCAGTGTATTTTTCTCTGCGGGGTCGGGCTTTTTAGTACCCTTTGGGTAGCGCATCAGAATCATGGTTTCAAAGATACAGCTATTGTGGTCGTCACCATTAGGCAGGAAACGATAGACAATATTACCGTGGTAGCCAGTCCATACCTGAGTATTGGGGAACAGCATATAAAGTATGGCGTCTTCCAGTTCTGACTTGGTGGCCTGATCCAGTGGCTCGCCAATAATCTCACTAAACATTTCACGATTGGTCTCTGCTACGTAGGTACGTGCAGTGAGGCCTTCGGGCATTTCGTGTCCCTCGGCGCTATCGGTTGCCATACGGCCCGACAGCTCAAGAATATCGCGCATGGTCTCAGCTTCAGTGACTTCTGGCATATGCGGACTGGGCACACCCATAGGGGTGACAGACCGGCTTACATGATCACCAAAGGTGTCGTACTGGGAGTTGGCATCACCGGTAAAGGTGAGAATCTCGCTGTGGGTTTCCAGGGTATGGAATGACTCCATAAAGGCCTCGGCGCCGACTTTCCAGTTGCACTGAACGACGCGCTCAACATGGGCGCCCTTGTAGTAGTCATGCAGTGGGAAACGGGCGAAATGCTCTGGCAATGGGCTGAGGTAGTCATCCAAAGGGACGCAGTTTTCATCAAAGTTTATAAAGATAAAGCCACCCCAGGTACCGGTTTTGACTTGTGGCAGACTCATATCTTTCTCGTCTAGATGGCTAAAGTCCCACTTGCAGGGGATACCTTTAAAGTTGCCATGAATATCCCAGGTTGCGCCGTGGAATGGGCACACAAATTCTTCCGCATGACCGTCGTTGTCACGCAGTATGCGGCCGCGGTGTAAGCAGGAGTTAATAAAGGCTTTAAATTCATTTTCACCGGTGCGAGTAACAATAATCGACTGGTCGACAATCTTATAAACATGATGGTCGCCCACTTCAGGAATATCTTCCTCGCGGCAGGTCATTTGCCAGACCTTGGGCCATAGCTTTTTCTTTTCTTGCTCGTGAAAATCACGGCCGATCCAGCGTGCTACATCTATGTCTTCGTCACCCATGTAAGGGTTGTTATCTTCGCGCAGGTAGGCCGGTACTTCGATAGTTTCGTCGTTGAGCAGATCCTGATAGCTCAGACCTTCACAGCGTGCTTCACCCTGCTGCTTTACTTTGTTTAATTCAGACATAGAATTTACTCCTACTTATTATTTTCATTATTTAGTAATAATATTAACGCCACTGATGCCGGGGGCACCATAGACATGTGTGTAGCCAACTTTGGGCTCGTTAGGCACCTGTCGAGCACCACCTTCACCGCGCAATTGCACGCATACTTCATACACCTGCCGCAGGCCAGAGGCCCCAACGGGTTCACCATTGGCTAAACAGCCGCCATCGGTATTAATAGGTAGACGACCATGAATACCGGTGGCGCCCTCAAGGAGCAGTTTTTCCTGCTCACCGTGCTCACAGAAGCCATTTTCTGCCATGTGCATAATCTCTGTGCCGCTGTCGGTATCCTGAAGCTGCATAACATCCACGTCTTCTGGGCCAATGCCCGCCTGTTCAAAGGCGGCCTTGGAGGCAGTGACGGTTGGTGCGTCGGCGACTTTCATTGCCTGAGAAGGGGCGAATACTTCAAAGCTGCCATAGTGACGGGTGCGTACGGCGGCCGCTTTCAAAAATAACGGGTTACTACAGTACTGATGAGCCTTGTCGGCATTGCAAATAATTAGCGCCGCGCCACCTTCGGCAGGGCTGCAGAACATGTACTTGCGCAATGGATCGCTGACCATGGCCGAGTTGGCAATCTCTTCATAGCTCAGAGCTTGCTGGCGCCAG
>TARA_B110000046_G_scaffold186037_1_pt1 | contig 11055 bp, 8 predicted proteins | sample TARA_B110000046 | Tara Oceans TARA_B110000046 (sample SAMEA4397157) | marine metagenome | biome: Polar Biome; feature: [DCM] deep chlorophyll maximum layer (ENVO:01000326); material: water (ENVO:00002006), including particulate matter (ENVO:01000060) such as... | depth 40 m
GAATTAAAAGATTCTGATGTAAACTATTTTAGAGCAGGAATTTGGAAACCAAGAACACGACCAGGAATGTTTGAGGGTGTTGGTGAAATTGGCTTAAGATGGTTAAAGAAAGTAAAAGAAGAAACAGGGATGAAAACCTGTACAGAAGTTGCCAATGCAGCACATGTAAAGTTAGCAATCGAAAATGATGTAGATTTATTGTGGATTGGTGCGCGTTCTACAGTTTCGCCTTTTATTATGCAAGAAATTGCGGATGCTTTGGCAGGAACAGATAAAATTGTGTTGGTAAAGAATCCAGTAAATCCAGATTTAGCTTTATGGTTGGGTGGTATTGAAAGACTGTATACAGCAGGAATCAAAAATTTAGGAGCAATTCATAGAGGGTTTTCTACGTATGAGAAATCAAAGTATAGAAATATTCCAGAATGGCAAATAGCGATTGAGTTCCAAAATAAATTTCCAGATTTACCATTAATTTGTGACCCTTCGCATATTACAGGAAACAGAGAAATGATTTTTGATGTTTCTCAAACTGCGTTAGATTTAAATTTTGATGGATTAATGATCGAAACACATTTTGATCCAGAAAATGCTTGGAGTGATGCTGCTCAGCAGGTTACGCCAACAAAACTAAAGGGTATTATGGAGGATTTAAGAATTAGAAAAGAGACAAATACAGAGGCAGAATACCAAAGTACTTTAGATAATTTACGTGCTCAGATTAATGTAATTGACGGTCAGCTAGTGGATTTGTTAGGAAAACGTATGAAAGTTGCCGACCAAATTGGTGGCTTAAAGAAAGAGAAAAATGTTGCTGTTTTACAATCTAAACGTTGGAATGAGATTTTAGGAAACATGATTTTAGAAGGGGAGAGTAAAGGCTTAAGTGAAGAATTTGTTTTAAGAATGTTTAAAGCAATTCACCAAGAATCGATTAATCATCAAGAAAAAGTGATTAACGGATAATTTTTGGGCGTTACCACAAGGGTCAGGCTTTTCACTATATCTTTTTATAGTTGTCATTGCGAATCACGCTTTTTTGCGTGATGTGGCAATCTCATAATCGATAAACAGATTGCTGCGTACCCGCAATGACGTTTATTTATATAAGCTATAAAAAGGATGCCGTTTCAATCCTTAACGCACAGAGCAAACCTAAAAACGAAAGTTCTTTAAATTTGCTTTTAGAATACACAGACCTCACAGATTTTAAAACCTGTGAGGTTTTTTTTGCTTCATAGTTTTGTTTTCTATGCGCCTATGTGGTAAAAAACAATTCATCAATTCAAGGCAATTTTTCCTAAATCAATAATAATTCTGCATCTTTGTACTAATGATAGGAATCGTATATAAATCTACAGGAAGTTGGTATCAAGTAAAATCTGATAACGGAGAATTTTACAAGTGTAGAATTAAAGGTAAATTCAGAATAAAAGACATCAAAAGTACCAATCCAATTGCGGTTGGTGATAAAGTTGTATTCGATTTAGAGAAGAATGGTGGTGAAGAATTAGGTGTTATTAAAACCATTTTAGATAGAGATAATTTTATTGTCAGAAAATCAGTAAACCTATCTAAGCAAATACATATTATAGCATCAAATATCGATCAAGTATTTTTATTGATAACGATTAACAATCCACCAACATTTACCACCTTTATAGATCGGTTTTTAGTTTCTACAAGAGCCTATAGAATAGAAACAATTTTAATTTTTAATAAGATAGATTCTTATAAAATAGAAGAGCGTGCAGAAATTTTATATTTAAAAGATATTTACGAAGCAATTGGTTATCGATGTGAAGAGGTTTCATCTACTCAAAATAAAAATGTAGATACAATTAAAGAATTAATGACGGGTAAAACATCGATGTTTGTTGGTCATTCTGGAGTTGGTAAGTCTACTTTGGTAAACGCAATAGAGCCTTCTTTAGATTTAAAAACGAAAGAAATTTCTGATCAACATAATCAAGGAAAACATACGACAACATTTGCAGAAATGTTCGATCTAAGTTTCGATGCAAGAATTATAGACACACCAGGAATTAAAGGTTTTGGAGTTGTAGACATCGACAAATATGAACTAGGAGATTATTTCCCAGAGTTTTTTGCCTTAAAACAAGATTGTAAATTTAATAATTGTATTCATACAAAAGAGCCACATTGTGCTGTAAAGGAAGCACTAGAAGAAGATAGAGTTTCTTGGTCTCGATATAAAAGTTACCTTCAAATTTTAAGTGGCGATGAAGAAAAAGAACATTTTAGAACCGATATTTGGAACGAAGAAGATAATGAGTAAACCATGAAAATTGTTATCCAAAGAGTATCAAAGGCAAGTGTAACGATCAATCAGCATAAAGTTGCTGAGATACAAGGAGGATTACTTATCCTTTTAGGAATCGTAAATGAAGATACTCAAGAAGATATTAATTGGCTCGTTCGTAAAGTTGTAAACCTTCGTATTTTTAATGATGCCAATGATGTGATGAATAAATCTCTAATTGATATTGATGGAAATGCAATAGTCGTTAGTCAGTTTACGTTGCATGCATCCACCAAGAAAGGAAGCAGACCAAGTTATATGAAAGCAGCGAAACCAGATGTGGCAATTTCTTTATATCAACAATTTATAGCATCCTTAGAAACAGCATTGAATAAAAAAGTACAAACTGGTGAATTTGGCGCAGACATGAAAGTTGAGCTATTAAATGATGGGCCAGTTACTATTATTATGGACTCTAAAGTAAAAGAATAACTTTTCGTAAAACCAAAATTGTTAATTTTATCAAAAAACTAAGAATAATATTTTCCAAGGAAAATAAATAACATATATTTGCCATGGAAAATAAAAATAAACTCAATTTAAATTAAATAGAAATATGAAGAAAATAATAGTATCATTACTTGTAATTGCATCAGTATTAACTGCTTGTAAAGAGAAAAAAGAAAAAGTAGCTGTAAACGAAGCTGTAAAAGTTGAAGTGAATGTTGCCGCATTAAATAATGTAGATACTGCAATTTCTGTTTTAACATGGATAGGAAACAAGCCTACAGGCTCTCATAACGGTACCGTAGCGATAAAAAGTGGAGACTTATTAGTTGAAGATGGCGTTTTAAAAGGAGGTGAGTTTGTAATTGATATGAATACAATTACAAATTTAGACATGGCTGGAACTGATGGAGCAGGAAAAATTGAAGGTCATTTAAAAGCAGCTGACTTTTTTGATATAGCAGTATACCCTACGTCTAAATTTGTAATTACGAATGTAGAAGAAGTTGAAGGTAAATTAGCAGTAACGGGTAACTTACAAATTAAAGATGTTACAAAGAGTATTACAATACCTGCAATGATTTCTGTAGAAGGTGGAGTAACTACTTTTAAAAGTGATGTTTTTAATGTCGACAGAGCAGATTTTAATGTAAAATATGGTTCTAAAAGATGGATAGAAGGCTTAAAGGATAAGTTTATAAATGATCTAATTGAGATGTCTTTCGAGGTAAAAACGAAAGCATAATTCATATTACTGTAAAATTGTAGACTAAAACTAGAAATATAACGCTAAAAATAACTAAAAACATGAAACTTAATAAAGCAGATAGACCTTGTGGATGTGGAAATACCCAAGACCCAAATGGGAATTGTGATGGTTCGCATGCAAATAAGTAGAAAAAAGAGTCCTACTTATGTTAAATATTTAATAAACCCCGAAACTTTTTAGTTTTGGGGTTTATTTTTTTACATTGCAATGCTATTAAAAAAGACTACATGAATAAGAGACTCCACTCACTATTATTTTTCGTACTATTATCCGCTATCTGTTTTTCTCAAAAAAGAGAATATTCTTCACTTTTAATCCCTCTGGAACTAAAAGAAAACTCAAATGCGGTTGTTCGGTTACATAAAACAACTATTGATGTTTTAGGGATTGATGACATGACCATTACAGTGGATAGAACTGTAACAGTTTTAAATAAACTTGGTAATGAATTTGTTAGGGCTGCTGTTGGCTATGATGATAATTCAAAAATAAATAAATTAGAAGCTAGAATTTATGATATTCTGGGTACTGAAGTTAAGAAAATTAACAAAAATAATTTCGTTGATGTTAGTGCTGTAGATGGCGGAACTTTATATTCAGACTCTAGAGTAAAATATTTAGATTATACACCGGTTTCTTATCCCTATACAGTTCATTTTCAATATCAAAAGAAAACATCCTCAACAGGGTTTCTTCCAAATTGGAATCCAATTGAAGGGTATTCTGTTTCTGTAGAAAATAATACGTATCAGGTAAATTTAAAAAATGGAAAAGCTAGAGTTAAAGAGAAGAACTTCGAAGGTTATGAAATAAATACAGCTGTAAGTGAAAGAAGCGTTCATTACAGGATAAAAAACGCAAAATCTATTAAATATGAAGTGCTTAGTCCTTCTTTAAGAAGCTTTAAGCCCATGGCATTGGTCGCATTAAATAACTTTAAAACTGACGGTGTTAATGGTAATTATAAAGATTGGAAAGAATTCGGGTTTTGGATGAGTAATTCATTATTAATCGGCAGAGACTATATCGATCAAGCTACAAAAAGTAAAGTTTTATCTCTTGTTTCAGGAATTGAGGATCCCATAAAAAAAGCAAAAATTGTTTACCAATTTATGCAAAATAAAACTAGATATATAAGTGTTCAGGTTGGTATTGGAGGTATACAACCAATTGCTGCAAATGAAGTGGATAGATTAGGGTATGGGGATTGTAAAGGACTTACAAACTATACAAAAGCGTTATTAGATATAGTAGGTGTTACTTCTTATTATTCTCATATTGAAGCAGGTCGGTATGAGAAAGTTTCCTTTGAGAAAGATTTCGCGTCTTTAGAACAAGGAAATCATGTAATATTAAACATACCAAATGATAAAGAAGATGTTTGGTTAGAATGCACCAATCAAACAATGCCTTTTGGTTTTTTGGGAGACTTTACAGACGATAGAGATGCGCTGGTTATGACATCAGATGGAGGTGTTCTTAAACACACAACGTCCTACAGAAATGAACAAAATTTACAAACACTTGTCGCAACAATTGTTCTAGATGAAAAAGGGAATATAAACTCCCTTATTAAAAGAGTTTCTAAAGGGTTGCAATATGATGACAAGTATAATTATGAAGACCTTACAGAAGAAGAGCTAATAAAGAACTACAAATCGAATGTTTGGAGTTATAATAACAATTTAGAGGTTAATTCAGTTGCTATAGAGAATGATAAAGAAAACGTAATTTTTACGGAGGATTTAAATGTATCAATTAAAAATTATGCAGCTATAAATCAAGGAGAATATTTATTTAGGGTGAATGTTTTTAATAAGATAGGTTATGTTCCTAAGAGATATCGAACTAGAAAGTTACCACTTAAAATATCTCAAGGTTATAAAGATATTGACGATCTCATCATTAAAATTCCAGACGGATATTCTCTAAGTAATTTACCTGAAACAAAAGAACTCTCTACAAAGTTTGGCACCTACAAGATTACTTTTACAAAGGTCGATGAGACCACTTTTAAGTATCAGAAAATAATGCTAATTAAAGAAGGAGTTTATTCGAAGGAAGACTACAAGAAGTACAGAAGTTTTAGGAGAAGTGTCGCTAAATATGAAAATTTAAGAATTGCTATTGCCAAAAAATAAATTATATGAAGAAGATTACAATTGTAGTACTATTATTAAGTCAATTATCAGTTTTTGCGCAAAATTTTAAATTCGGTAAAGTTTCTAAAGAGGAATTGAAAGAACAATTTTATCCTTTAGATTCTACTGCAAATGCGGCTTATTTATATAAATATAAGAAAGTATCTTATAATTATTCTGGAGAAGAGGGTTGGGAACTTGTCACAGAAGTGGTCGAAAGAATAAAAATATATAACAAGGAAGGACTGAATGAAGCTACGAAGACAATTGCCTATTATAAGCCAGAAAGTGGTACAAATGAATCTATTTCTGGGCTGAAGGCAACCACATATAATTTAGAAAATGGAAAAATTATAAAAAAGAAGTTGTCAAAAAAAGAAGTTTTTGATGAAAAAAGGAATAAATCGTGGAGTCTTAAAAGACTTACATTTCCAGCAGTAAAGGAAGGTGCTGTTTTAGAATTAAAATATAAAGTGTCCTCTCCTTATTCACAAAGTATAGAGTCTGTTATTTTACAAGAAGATATTCCTATAAAAAAAATAAAGGTTCATATTAGAATCCCTGAGTATTATGTCTTTAAAAAACATTCAAAAGGGTATTTGCCTATTGATTTAAAAGAGACTAAAGAAAACAGAACGATTAACTATTCATATCGAGAAAATGAGAGAGATATTACTCTGAAAAATAGAAAGATTACGCTTTTCGAAAACATATATAAAATAGAAGAAAACTTTACGCCCGCATTAAAACAGGAAGATTACGTGGGAAACATAAATAATTATAGATCTACCTTCTCATTAGAACTTTCTCATAAAAAATTTCCAAATAGTGCTGTAAAACCATTTGCAAGAACTTGGGAAGATGTGAGTAAAAAAATTCATGAATACCCAAGTTTTGGAACTGAATTAAACAAAACAAGTTATTATAAAAATGATTTGCCTGCTGATTTACAAAACACAAATAATGAATTTGAGAAAGCTGCTATTATTTTTCAATTTGTAAAATCAAAAGTAAAATGGAATAATAATAAAGGTAAATATACTGAGCTTGGTGTTAAAAAAGCATATAAAGAAGGTGTTGGTAATGTTGCAGATATTAATTTAATGCTGATTTCTATGTTGCGTTTTGCGGGATTAAATGCGAATCCGGTTTTAGTAAGTACTAGAACTAACGGGGTACCTTTATATGCTACCTTAGACGGTTTTAATTATGTAATTGCGATGGTAGAGTCTGCTAGTGGTGATTATGTATTATTAGACGCTACAGATACTTATAGTACACCTAGTATTTTGCCTGTAAGAGCCTTAAATTGGAATGGTAGAAAAGTAACCAAAGACGGCAATTCTTCTTGGGTAAAGTTAACTTCATCTAAACATGCTTTGGAAGAAAACATGGTTATGGTTAAGATTACGGATGATATGACTTTAGAGGGTTTAATAAGAACAAAATATAATAATCTAAATGCGTTAAATTACAGGAATAATAATAACCATGTAAAAGAAGAAAACTTAATTACGAAGTTAGAAGAGAAATATAAAATTGAAATAGAAGATTATAAAGTTGCTAACAAGAAAATATTAGGAAAACCAATTGTTAGGAGTGTTCAATTTATTAGCGAGGATTTAATAGAAGAAATAAACGGAAAACTATATATTGAACCTATCCTTTTTTTAACAGCACAGACAAATCCTTTTAAGTTAAAAGAAAGAAAATTTCCAGTAGATTTTACAACGCCTTGGAAAGATAGAAATACCGTTTCTATTCAAATTCCTGAAGGATACAAAGTAGAATTTTTACCAGAATCACTTGCTATTAGTTTGCCAGAAGATTTAGGTGTTTTTAGGTATCAAGTAAAACAAGTTGGCAATAAGATTAAAACCATTTCTATAATACAATTTAATCAAGCTGTTATTTCTTCCCAATATTATTCTGCATTAAAAGGGTTTTATAATGAATTCGTAAAAAAACAATCTGAGAAAATAGTGTTCGCTAAAATATAACATTCAAAATCCAGAACCCAGAACGAAAGTTTTGGGTATTCTGTTTAGTTACTTATTAAGAGGGAAAACCAAGCATATTTCCCATACCTATAGTAAACAACCAGCAACCATAAAAACTGTGTTCAATAGAAACTAGTACTGTAGATTTTGTCTTTTTAAAGGTGATTGCAAATAAAAATCCACCAATAAAAGTAAGTAACAACACCAATGTATTTTTAAAAAATAAATGAGCTAAAGAGAATAATAGGGCATTTATAAGAATAAATAATTTTTTATTTTTAAATAATTCTTCATATCGTTGAAAAAAGAAAGTTCGGTAAAGTAGTTCCTGTGGATACACTGAAAAAAAAGAATAAAAGAGTAAAATTAGCACCCATAATTTGGGTTTGTTAAGCATCACCGTAAAGAGGTTTTTTGCATCTGTAAACCAAACAAAAAGTGATGTGATAAACATAATAATGAATAATTTAATGATTGTTGATTTCCAGAAGGCTTTCCAATTGATGTTTTTTTTAATTTCAATTTTAATTTTTTCAATTTTAAACAGTACATAAATAATATAGCTAAAACTTAGAACACCAATTACTAATTTTAAAACAGGTGGGTAGTTAAAGGCAAAACTTAAAGGGATTAGGACAAAAACGATTAAAAGTTCAAGAGACTTATAACGGGTAGATTCCATTTTTTATAGGTTTATAGCGGTTGTATTTTTTACTTCTTCAATTGCAAAAGTACTATGAGTACTGCCAATATGTTTTATAGCTGTTAACTTTGTAACCATAAAGTTTCTGTATTCGTCCATGTCTTTTACATAGATTTTTAAGATGTAGTCATAATCTCCACTTACGTGAAAACATTCAGAAACTTCTTCTAGTTTTAGAATTTCACGCTCAAACGTAGTTACATATTCTTTAGAATGTTGAATTAATTTTACATGACAAAAAACCAAAAAAGACTTTTCAATTTTATTTTTGTTGATGATCGCAACATACTTGTTAATTACCTTCTGATTTTCTAATTTCTTAATACGCTCATAAATAGCCGTTACAGATAAATTGAGTTGTAAAGACAACTGTTTTGTAGTTTGTTTGCTATCATTTTGTAATAAATTGATGAGTTTCTTATCTGTAGAGTCTAAATGCATACTAAAATTTTTCTAAAAAATGATTTATAATGAATGATTATTAGTTTTTAAAACTAATAATTAAATCAAATTTAGAAAAATAATCTATATTTTTTAATTTATATTGATTTAATTACTTGGTTATTTAATTTTGTGTAAAAATAAAACTAATAGTTATGAGCTTTAACCCAGCAGATAATATTCAAGACTTACAATATTTTGGCGAATTCGGTGGTGTAAACCCATCAATTTCAGATTCATCAACCTATACATTTATATCGGCAAAAACAATGCTCGATACTTTTGAAGGAAATACAGATGGTTGTTATTTATATTCCCGTCATTCTACACCTTCTAATTTATATTTAGGGGAAGCTTTGGCAGCAATGGAAGGTACAGAAACAGCAAATGTTTCAGCTTCAGGCATGGGCGCAATTACACCTGTTTTATTGCAGTTAGTCAGTGCTGGAGAGCACATTGTTTCAAGTAGAACTATTTACGGAGGAACCTACGCTTTCTTAAAAAACTTTACACCAAGATTAGGAATAGAAACTACTTTTGTAGACATCACTAAATTAGATGTCGTAGAAGCTGCAATTACTGATAAGACTAAGGTTTTGTATTGTGAGTCTGTGAGTAATCCGCTTTTAGAAGTTGCAGATGTTAAAGGTTTATCAGCCTTAGCTAAAAAATATAATTTAAAATTAGTCGTAGATAATACGTTTTCTCCGCTTTCAATTTCACCAGTAAAATTTGGAGCAGATATAGTTTGCCATAGTTTAACAAAGTTTATAAACGGATCTTCAGATAGTGTCGGTGGTGTAGTTTGTGGTACTCAAGAATTTATCAATGATTTGCGAAATGTAAATGATGGTGCAAGTATGTTGTTGGGTTCTACAATGGATAGTTTAAGAGCTTCCTCCATCTTAAAAAATATGAGAACGTTACATATTAGAATGAAACAACATAGTTTTAACGCTGCTTTTTTAGCTGACAAATTTGAAGCAGATGGATTAAAAACAGTCTATCCTGGATTAAAATCGCACCCTTCTCATGAGCTTTTTAAATCGATGATGAATACCGAATATGGTTTTGGCGGCATGTTAACTTTAGATGCTGGTTCTTTAGAAAAAGCAAATGCATTAATGGAGTTAATGCAACATAAAAATATAGGGTATTTAGCCGTAAGTTTAGGTTTTTATAAGACCTTATTTTCTGCTCCCGGATCTTCTACATCATCAGAAATACCAGAAGATGAGCAAAAAGAAATGGGGCTTTCTGATGGATTAATTCGTTTTTCTATTGGATTAGACAATGACATATCAAGAACTTATGAGATGATGAAATCTTGTATGAAAGAAGTCGGTGTTTTGTAATTTAAAAAAACAAGAAGATTAGACTCCTTTTAAGCGCTTAATAAAAACAGTAAAATCATTTTTATTTGGAGGGGTTCCATCAAACGGTAAAATATCCCAATTTTTATTTTTAAAGTAGACCGTAAAATTAAAAACAGAAGTATTTATATCATCAGGATTTAACATTGGGTAGCGTAAGTCTATATATTTATAAGTTCCAATTTTTTCTTTTTTAGTTAGGTTATAGAAACCATTACTGAACCAAGATAGTTTTTTTAAGTTTTTATCATTCATATCTATTAAAGTATGATTTTTATCAATTTCAAGGATTTTTTCTGAATTGGAACTTTTATCAAGTAAAGAATAGAATGCCATATAATATTTAGTCTCAGTTTCTGCAACGGAATACCAAAGAATGTTATTAAAAATTGTTGGTTGAGCCGAAAAACGCAGATAGTTGATTCCTGCTTTTTCAAAAGAATTTTTAAAAACAAGATCAATATACATCTTATTAACTAGTGTAAATATCATATAACAAGAACTAATATAAATCCCAGCTTTCGTATATTTTATCCTCTTAATGTTTGTTCTCTTAAAAAATAGTACAATAATCATACATATTAAAAAAGGCAAAGTATATAGAGGATCAACAACAGAGATGTTATTAAAAGCAACTCTATAATCAGAAAAAGGAGCAAATAATTGTGTTCCATAAGGGGTAAAGCAATCTAAAATTGGGTGTGTAAAAATGGACCAAAAGAACAACCAAATCCAATTTTTTAAATTTGTAGTTTCTTTTCGTATTCCAAAATCGTAAAGTTTAAAAGTGATAAACCCGAAGATAAAACAACCTAAAACCGCAAATAAAATAGAATGCATAAAACCTCTATGGAAAGC
>TARA_B110000046_G_scaffold185611_1_pt1 | contig 11046 bp, 9 predicted proteins | sample TARA_B110000046 | Tara Oceans TARA_B110000046 (sample SAMEA4397157) | marine metagenome | biome: Polar Biome; feature: [DCM] deep chlorophyll maximum layer (ENVO:01000326); material: water (ENVO:00002006), including particulate matter (ENVO:01000060) such as... | depth 40 m
GTACATTAATCATAATAATATCACCATTATTCATTGGGTTTAAACCAAGATTTGCTATTTGAATTGCTTTCTCTATTGCTTGCAACATGTTTTTCTCCCAAGGTTGAACACTTAATGTTCTTGGATCCGGTGTATTTACATTGGCTACTTGTGATAAAGGAGTTTGAGATCCATAATAATCAACCATAACTGAACCTAGCATCGCAGGAGTTGCTTTTCCTGCTCTAATAGAACGTAATTCTTTTTCTAAATGCTCAATAGCATTATTCATTGCTTCTTTAGCAGTGTCTAAAATAAATTCAATTTCTTCGTTCATCATTTATAAATTTAAAGATTTTGATTATTAATTGTTAACGATTGTACCAATTTTTTCTCCAGAAACTAACTTCATTAAGTTTCCGTTTTTATTCATATCAAAAATGATAATAGGCAAATTATTTTCTTCACTTAAAGTAAATGCAGTCATATCCATTACTTTTAATCCTTTTTGAATAACCTCCTTAAAAGTAATCGATTCAAACTTAACAGCGTTTTCATCCTTTTCAGGATCTACATTATAAACCCCGTCAACTCTAGTTCCTTTTAAAATAGCATCAGCATTAATTTCAATAGCTCTTAAAACAGCAGCTGTATCAGTTGTAAAATAAGGGTTTCCAGTTCCTGCTCCAAAAATAACTACACGTCCTTTTTCTAAATGTCTTATTGCCTTTCTTTTAATGTAAGGTTCTGCAACTTCTTTAATCTCTAAAGCCGTTTGTAAGCGGGTATGTACATCTTCATCCTCTAAGGCACTCTGAAGAGCAAGCCCATTTATAACCGTAGCAAGCATACCCATATGATCTCCTTGGACACGGTCGATACCATTACTTGCACCAGCAACTCCTCTAAAAATATTTCCACCCCCAATAACAATAGCAACTTCAATTCCCTTTTCTACAACCTCTTTAATTTCTTTCGCATATTCAGAAAGACGTTTTGGGTCTATTCCGTATTGCCTATCGCCCATTAAAGCTTCACCACTTAATTTTAAAAGAATTCTTTTGTACTGCATTTATTTTGTTATTTGAAGATTCCCATTATATTGGGAGTTAAGTTGGGCGAAATTACGTAATTTTTTTATTTTTTCTAAAAGAGGCCTTATTAGTTTTAACTTTTTTATTTTTTTAATAAAACGAATTTGCTGAAATAGAAGTGTTTAAACTTTTGTAAGATTAATTAAATTGATTAATTTTGTACTCGATTTTTATGAACTATAGATTAATAAGAAATGAATATTACAAAAGAAAACATAGACGCATTAAACGCAGTTTTAAGAGTTGATATAGTTGCTGAAGATTATCAAGAAAAAGTAGCAGGATTATTAACGGATTATCGTAAAAAGGCTGATATTCCAGGTTTTAGAAAAGGGCAAGTGCCAATGGTAATGATAAAAAAGCAATATGGTAAATCTATAATGATAGATGAAGTTAATAAGCTTTTACAGCAATCTTTAAATAAATTTTTAGCAGAAGAAAAATTAAATATTTTAGGAAATCCTATCCCTAGAATGAAAGAAGATTTTGATTGGAATGCAGAAGTTTTTTCTTTTGAATTTGAATTAGGTTTATCGCCAGAATTCGAAATAGATTTAAGCGAAAAAAATAAAATAAAGCAGTATAATATTGTTGCAACAGATGATTTAATTAACGAAGAAGTCAAAAATATTCAGACTCGTTATGGAAAAATAAGTTCAGTAGATGAAGCTACTGAACATTCTAATATTACAGGAACTTTTGTAAACGAAGAAAAGGAAATTAACAAAAAATCTACTTTTTTAGTTAATGACTTAAAAGGAAAGAAAAACGAAAAGAAAGTTATTGCCGCTAAAGTTGGTGATGTAATAGAATTGGATACTAAAGGATTATTTGAAGATGCTCATAAATTAGAACATATTTTAGGGGTTTCTCATGATGTAATTCACGATTTAGAGATCACAGTAACTTTTACTGTTGAAGAGATTACAAAAACAGAACCAGCTGATTTAGACAAGGAGTTGTTTGGTAAATTATTTGCTGATGGAAGCGTAACTAATGTTACTGAGTTAAAAGAAAAAATTAAAGAAGACGCAGAAAAGCAATTTCAACAACAAGGCGATCAACAGTTATTGAATGCTATAACTGAGTATTTAGTTGAAAATACAAAGTTTGATTTACCTTCTGAATTCTTACATAAATGGTTAGCAACTGCTGGAGAAAAAACGTTGACAACGGAAGATGCAGCTGCAGAATATAAAAAATCTGAAAAAGGATTACGTTATCAATTAATCGAAGGAAAGATTATGAAGGATAATGATATCAAAATAGACTACGCAGAATTGGTAGACTATGCAAAAGGATTTATTCGTACACAAATGGCTCAATTTGGGAATATGAATCCAGAAGAAAAAGAATTAGATGATATTGCTGGTAGAATCTTACAAAACCAAGAGGAAGCTCAAAAATTACAATCTCAATTAATTAGTCATAAATTATTAGGATTTTTTAAAGAGAATATCAATTTTAAAACGAAAGAAGTCTCTTACGAAGAATTCATCAAAGAAGTTTACCAATAACAGTTACAGACTGGTATTATTATTTCACTTTGTTGTTTTAACTTCGTATATAATTATAAAAATGAAAAACCTGAATTGAGAAATTTAGGTTTTTTTAGCCAGTTACATTAACAAAAAAGTAACAAATAGTTTCTTACCTTTACAAATCAAAATATTTTAAAAGAATTACTCAATGGATTACGGAAAAGAGTTCGAAAAATACGCTACCAAACATCACGGAATTAATAGTACACATTTTGGTAAAATTACAAGTAGTTTAACACCATATATTATGGAAGAACGCCAGATGAATATCACTCAAATGGATGTTTTCTCTCGTTTAATGATGGATAGAATTATCTTTTTAGGAACCGGAATTAACGATCAAGTAGCGAATGTTATTCAAGCGCAATTGTTATTTTTAGAAAGTGTAGATGCTAATAAAGATATTTCAATTTACATTAATTCTCCTGGAGGAGGCGTATATGCCGGTTTAGGAATTTATGATACCATGCAGTTCATAAAGCCAGATGTTGCAACAATTTGTACAGGTATGGCAGCTTCTATGGGAGCAGTTTTAATGTGTGCCGGAGCAGAAGGGAAACGTTCTGCGTTACCACACTCTAGAGTTATGATTCATCAACCTTTAGGTGGTGCACAAGGTCAGGCTTCAGATATCGAAATTACAACAAGAGAAATTTTGAAATTGAAAGATGAATTATATGCAATTATTGCAAATCATTCAGGACAAACAATAGAGAAAGTTCACAATGATTCTGATAGAGACTATTGGATGAAAGCCGATGAAGCAAAAGCTTACGGAATGATTGATGAAGTTTTAGTAAGAAAAAAATAACATAGTCTTTTAATAGCAATTAGCATTAAGTAACTCTTTTAAAAGAGTTGCTTTATTTATAATTATAACAAGCTAAAAGCGAAAATCCAAAAGCCAAAAGCTAAAGATAATGTCGAAAGAAGAAAGTTTAGAGTGTTCATTTTGTGGACGAAAGAAAGCAGAAACAGATTTGCTAATTGCAGGTATGGATGCTCATATTTGCGATAAATGCATTGAGCAAGCTCACGGAATTGTAGAAGAAGAAGTTTCAGATGCAAAAACTGGCGGTTTGTCTAAGGATTTAATGCTTAAAAAACCGCGCGAAATTAAAGAGTTTCTAGATCAATATATTATTGGTCAATTAGAAACGAAGCGCACTATGGCTGTTGCAGTCTACAATCACTATAAGCGTCTATTGCAAACAGAAGATGATGATGAAGTAGAAATTGAAAAATCAAATATCATTCTAGTTGGTGAAACCGGAACAGGGAAAACATTAGTTGCTAAGACAATTGCTAAAATGCTAAATGTGCCTTTTGCTATAGTTGATGCAACTGTTTTAACCCAAGCAGGTTATGTTGGTGAAGATGTAGAAAGTATTTTAAGTAAATTATTACAAGCTGCAGATTACGATGTAGAAAAGGCACAAAGAGGGATTATCTTTATTGATGAAATTGATAAAATTGCAAGAAAAGGAGATAATCCCTCAATAACTAGAGATGTTTCTGGTGAAGGAGTGCAACAAGCTTTGTTAAAATTATTGGAAGGAACTGTCGTTAATGTTGCGCCAAAAGGCGGAAGAAAGCATCCAGAACAAAAATTTATTGAAGTAAATACACAAGAGATTTTATTTATTGCTGGAGGTGCATTTTCTGGTATTGAAAGGTTTATAAGTAAGCGTTTAAATATGCAGGCTGTAGGTTTTAGCGCGTCTTTAGATGATGATAAAGTTGATGAAGAAAACTTGTTGCAATATATTATTCCTTCAGATTTAAAAGCTTTTGGTTTAATTCCTGAGATTATTGGGCGTTTACCAGTATTAAGCTATATGAATCCTTTAGATGCAAAAACGTTGAGAGCAATTTTAACAGAACCTAAAAATTCGATCATTAAACAATATGAAAAATTATTTTTAATGGATGATGTTGAGTTTAGCATAACAGAGGGCGCTCTTGGTTATATTGTAGACAAAGCGGTAGAGTACAAGTTAGGTGCAAGAGGATTACGTTCTTTATGTGAAGCTATCTTTACAGATGCAATGTTTGATTTACCAAGTTCTGATGAAAAAGAATTTAAAGTAACTAAAAATTATGCGGAAGCTAAATTAACAAATACTACTTTAAAGAAATTAAGAGCAGCTTCTTAATTTAATAAAGTAAATTATATACGCCTCACTAATTGAAATTAGTGAGGTTTTTTATTTTAAATATGATTACAATTATAAACATATCTAATCCTTATATTTGTTCTACTTATTATCACACCAAATAAATGATTTCTAGAAGTACTATAGACCGCGTTTTTGAATCTGCAAGAGTAGAAGAGGTTATTGGTGAGTTTGTTCAGCTAAAAAAAGCAGGAAGTAACTTTAAAGGATTAAGTCCTTTTACAGACGAAAAATCACCATCATTTATGGTGTCTCCTGTGAAGCAAATCTGGAAAGATTTCTCTACTGGAAAAGGAGGAAACTCGGTTTCTTTTTTAATGGAACACGAGCATTATTCGTATCCAGAAGCTTTAAAATGGTTAGCCAAAAAGTACAATATAGAAATTGAAGAAACAGAGCAAACCGACGAACAGAAAGAGCAAACGAATGAACGTGAAAGCATGTTTTTGGTCTCTAATTTTGCCAAAGATTATTTCCATGATTTAATGTTAAATACAAATCAAGGAAAAGCAATTGGTTTGTCTTATTTTAAAGAACGTGGGTTTACAGAAGAAACCATCAAAAAGTTTGATTTAGGATATTGTTTAGATCAGTGGGATAATTTTACAAATGCTGCGCTAACAAAAGGATATGATCTTAAATATTTAGGATCTACAGGTCTTACAATTGTTAAAGAAAATAAGCAGTTCGATCGTTTTAAAGGTCGAGTGATGTTTCCTATTCACTCAATGTCTGGGCGTATTTTAGGTTTTGGAGGGCGTATTTTAACTGCGGATAAAAAAGCTGCGAAATATTTAAATTCACCAGAAAGCGATATTTATCATAAGAGTAAAATCCTCTATGGAATTTATCAAGCTAAAAAAGAAATTGCAAAACAAGATAATTGCTTTTTAGTTGAAGGTTATACGGATGTAATTTCTTTTAATCAATCAGGAATTGAGAATGTTGTGGCCTCATCAGGCACAGCATTAACCTCTGATCAAATTAGATTGGTAAACAGGTTAACAAAAAATATTACGGTTCTTTTTGATGGAGATGCAGCAGGGATTAGAGCTTCTATTCGAGGAATAGATTTAATTTTAGAACAAGGGATGAACGTAAAAGTAGTTCAATTTCCTGATGGAGAAGACCCTGATAGTTTTGCGAAATCACATTCTGATATTGAATTAAAAGAATATTTAGATACTGCTGCACAAGACTTTATTAACTTTAAAGTATCACTTTTATTAAAGGACTCTAATAATGACCCTATAAAAAAAGCGACGGTAATTAGAGATATTGTAACTAGTATTTCTAAAATTCCTGATGGAATTCAACGAGAAGTATACGTTCAAGAATGTTCTAGAATTATGGATATTTCTGAGCGTGTTTTATTTAGTGAATTAGCGCAATTATTGAAAAAAGAATCTTTTCAGAAAGCCAAAACTAATTCTAACTATAATAATGTAGATCCAAATCAGCCACCTCCAGAATACTTTATGGAACAAGATGCGGCCAAAATGGGATTGATTAAAGGAGGGCAAATTTCTTCTCAAAAAATTGATCAATTATCAATACTTGAAAATGAAATTATAAGAATTTTACTATTGTATGGAAATGAGGAAGTAGAATTTGTTGAAGAAGTTATTAGTATAGACGAGGAAGGTAGAGAATCAACTGCTGAAAGAAAATATCAAAATTTAGTTTCTGCAGAAATTTATTTGCATTTACAAGAAGATGAAACAGAATTTACAAATCCTCTTTTTCAAGAAATATATACAGAAATGATTCATCAATTAAATCAATCTGAAAAATTAGAGATAGATAAATTTGTAAATAATAAAAACACAGATATTGCAACTACGGTTACTTCTATTTTAATGGATGAAGAAAAATATGAATTAAGCAATTGGGAAAGTAAAAGTATTGAAGTTAAATCTGCACTAGAAGCCTTGTCAAAAGCAGTCCCTGATGTGATTTTTAATCTACGTAGAATTTTGATTGAGAGGTTGGTAAATGAAGCTTTAGTGGAAGGAAAAGAATATTCGAATGACGAAAAAGAAGAAATAATGAGTTATAATTCATTAAGAATTCGGCTTTCAGAGAAACTAAAAAGAGTTGTGTAAAGTTGTCGAATTCAAGAAATAAGTATTTTGCTTATTGTTTTTTTTAAAATAGTTAAATATTTTTCTTACATTGCACTCGCTAAAGAAAATTTTACTGCTATGAAAAGGACATTAAAAATGTTAAAAATCATTCAGCTATTCATTTTTTTACCTTTTGAAATTTCAAACGGTTCAAAAAAAAGAGCTTATATTAGAATTAAAAAAATGATGATCTCTGCTAACTTATTGTAATAATTAGCAAAATTATAAATTCGCAAAAAAAACGCCTTAACTTTTAAAAGTTAAGACGCTTTTAGTTATATAATATATACAAGAATTCATAAAAAATCTTTTGGTATTTTACAAATAGGAATTGGCATCATTTTATGTTGATTGATGCTATTTAAACGATTGTAAATTTTAAATACTTCTTTTTTTCTGTCAGAAAAATCATTAACAGTTTTATTTTGGTCTTGCATCTTCATTGCCCATTCTAACTCATCATAAGAAGCACCAATTTGATCTTCATCTGTTCGACTATCTCCAAATAAACCATCTGTAGGTTGTGCTTCTTGTATAGAACTTGGGACTCCTAAATATGCTGCTAAATCATAAACTTCAGATTTCATTAAATCTGCAATCGGACTTAAATCTACACCACCATCACCATATTTTGTGTAAAAACCAACACCAAAATCTTCTACTTTATTTCCTGTTCCAGCGACCAATAATCCATGTAATCCAGCAAAATAATATAAAGTAGTCATTCTTAAACGGGCTCTAGTGTTTGCTAAAGACACATCTAATTTTGTGGAAATTTCGGCTTCTGGTAGCACGTTTTTAAAATCTTCAAAAGTAGATGTTAAATTTACTCTTGCTTCAGAAACATTGCTAAAACGTTCTTTTAATTGTTTAATGTGTTCCTCTGCTCTAGAAACCTGACTTTCTGCTTGGTGAATAGGCATTTCTACACATAAAGTTGGTAAGCCTGTTTTTGCACATAAGGTTGAGGTTAATGCAGAATCGATTCCACCAGAAACTCCAAGTACAAATCCGTTTACTTTTGCATTAGTTGCATATTCCTTTAACCAATTTATAACATATTCTGCTACTTTTTTAGTATCCATTGATAAACTATTTTAGTATTTTTAACGTTCTTTAATCTAGATACTAAGATACAAAGAATATGAGATTTTATTTTATAGTTTTAATAATTTTGTATGTATTTTTTTCATGTTCTGATAAAAATATAAAAGAAATTGATGTTTCCAATATTGATGTTGATTTTACTGTAAAAAGACATGAAGTGGATTTTTATAATGCAACAAGAGAAAGTCTGCCAAAAGTGAAGCAAAAGTATCCTTATTTATTTCCAGTTGAGTTTACTGATAGTTTATCACATGAGAAAATCAATGATAAACAAGAACAAGAATTATTTGTTGAAACTCAAAAAGAATACAAAGATCTTTCATCAGAAGAAACTCAATTATCATCACTTTTTAAGTATATAAAATATTACAATACTTCTTTTAAAGAGCCAAATGTAGTAACAATGTTGACGAATATAGATTATGATAATAGAGTCATTTATGCGGATAGTTTGTTGCTAATTTCTTTGGATGTCTATCTCGGAAAGGAGCATAAGTTTTATGGAGATTATCCTAAGTATATTAAACAGAATAATACCAAGAATCACATTGTTGTGGATGTGGCTAAGGCGATTATAGACCTTCAAGTTCATCCTTCTGTAGATAGAAGTTTTATTGGTAAAATGATTCAGGAAGGAAAAAAAATGTACTTACTAGATTTATATTTACCATTAATTTCTGATAATAAAAAAATAGGATATTCTCAAGATAAAATTAAATGGGCAACTTCTAATGAAGAGCAGGTTTGGATGTATTTTATGGATAAAAAATTATTGTTTAGTACAGAAACTAAACTGAACAAAAGATTCCTTGAGAATGCTCCATTTTCTAAGTTTTATAGCGAGCAGGATAACTTAACTCCTGGAAAAATTGGAGTTTGGATTGGATGGCAGATTGTAAAATCATACATGAAACATAATGATGTATCTTTGCAAGAATTATTAAAAATAAACGAATCAGATTTATTTAATAAATCTAAATATAAACCCAAAAAATAATGGCTGTTAAACATAATTCTGAAATAATTTTTAAAGTTGGTTTAGATGAAAATAAAGTTCCCGAAGAAATTTCTTGGACTGCAAAAGATGGTGGAATTGACAATGAAACTTCAAAGGCAATTATGATTTCTGTATGGGATCACAAGAAAAAAGATACTTTAAAAATGGATTTGTGGACAAAAGATATGCCAGTAGATGAAATGAAACAATTTTATCATCAAACATTAGTGTCTATGACAGATACTTTTGAAAGAGCAACAGATGATCAAAAAATGACTGCAACAATGCGTGATTTTTGCGACTATTTTGCTGAAAAGCTCGAGCTTAAAAAGTAAGTTTTAAGTGTTTTTTATTTTATTGATGATGTAATTATAGTCTTCAATATTATTTACAAAATCAATTTCTGATACATCAATAATTAAAACATTTAGGTCTTGTTGGGTGCTTATGAAATTTTTATAACCATCATGAATTTTTTGTAAATACCCAGCTTCAATATTTTGTTCATATTCTCTTCCGCGCTTTTTTATATTCTCTAAAAGTCTATCTGTATTTTGATATAAATAAACATATAAATCGGGTTTTGTAATTTCTTTGTACATTACATCAAACATTTTTCTGTACAATAAATACTCATCTTTTTGTAGCGTAATTTGAGCGAAAATTAAAGATTTAAAAATGTAATAATCAGAAACAATTAGGTTTTTAAATAAGTCTAATTGAGCTAAATCATCAGATAATTGTTGATATCTGTCAGCTAAAAAACTCATTTCTAAAGGAAATGCAAAACGCTCTTTATCTTCATAAAATTTCGGTAAAAAAGGATTCTCAGCAAAACGTTCTAAAATAATTTTCGCATTAAATTCATCAGACATTATTTTTGATAATGATGTTTTTCCTGCACCAATATTACCTTCAATAGCAATATAGTTGTACTTTTCTGAAATAGGAAGAGGTCTGTTTAGTTGCGTTTTAATTAATGAAATTTCTGAAGAATCATCACAGTTTTGTAAACAAATAGAAAGTTGTTTTTTTTCTATTGGATGTATTATATTACTTGCGATTTCAACTAGAGGTACCAATACAAATTTACGTTCTAACATTTTTGAATGAGGAACAATAAGTGTTTTAGAAAAGATAATTTCATCATCAAATAATAAGATATCAATATCAATATTTCTATCTATATATTCTGATGTTTCTTTTCTTTTTCGACCTAATTCTGATTCTATATTCAATAAAATACTCATCAGTTTCTCTGGTGAGTGGTATGTTGTGACTTTTAAACAGGCGTTAAAAAAATTATCACTATCAAAACCCCAAGAAGCAGTTTTGTAAACTGAAGATATTTTTTGAATTGTACCTACTTTATCTGCAATTAAATTAATGGCATTTCGTAGGTTATAAATCTTGTTTCCTTGATTAGTTCCTAAAGATAAATATGTGATGCGCTGTATTTTCATAAAATGGTTACAAAGAAAATAAAAGCATTTTATAAAATAGCTATAAACAAAAAAAAATCGCCAAAATATTTTGGCGATTTTTAATATGTATTAAAAAAAGAACTTATTCTTCTTTTCTTGGTTCTCTTGGTTTTCTGTCATCACGTCCGCGAGTATCTCTGCTTCTGTTATCACGTCCGCCAGAACGTTTATCATCTCTTGGGGGTCTTGCTACATAACCTTCTGGTTTCTCTAACAAAGCTTTTCTAGAAACTTTTTCTTTACGAGTTCTTGGATCTAATCCGAAATATTTAACATCTAAGATATCACCCATTTTAACTACGTCAGAAACATTATCTGTACGTTCCCAAGCTAATTCACTTACGTGTAATAAAACTTCGTTTCCTGGAGCTTCTACGTATTCTACAACGGCTCCAAAATCTAACATTTTAATAACCTTTACTTCGTATGCACTTCCAACTACTGGTTTAAATAGCATTGACTCAATACGAGCAATTACTTTTTCAATTCCTGTAGGGTCTGTTCCTAAGATCTCAATAATTCCTTCTTCAGTTACAGCATC
>TARA_B110000046_G_scaffold57171_1_pt1 | contig 11031 bp, 7 predicted proteins | sample TARA_B110000046 | Tara Oceans TARA_B110000046 (sample SAMEA4397157) | marine metagenome | biome: Polar Biome; feature: [DCM] deep chlorophyll maximum layer (ENVO:01000326); material: water (ENVO:00002006), including particulate matter (ENVO:01000060) such as... | depth 40 m
TTTATCAGCAAAAGATAAGCTTGAAGACAAAGAAGTAACTTTTGAATTTAAAGAATTTCAAAAAAATGTATCAAAAAAGCTGATTGGATCCAAAGTTGGAGACGCCATTGATCTTGATCATAAGAAATCTTTTAACGACGAACGCTATTTTCCACACATCACAAAATTGACTGAAGAGGAAATAAAAAGTGTTAAAGGTAAATTTATATTTACGATTAAAGGCATCAGTCACACCGTACCTGCCATCGTGAATCAAGAACTTTTCGATAAAACCTTTGGGAAGGATAACGTGAAGACAGAGGAAGCCTTTAATACTAAAATCAAAGAAACTATTGGCAAGAACTATGAGGCTGAAGCGGTTAAATTATTTCACCATAAAATCCGTGAAAAAATTCTTGATGTGACTAAGATTACGCTTCCAAATAATTTTCTAAAAAATTGGCTCTTACGGACCAATGAAAATATCAGTCCTGAAGTACTTGATAAGGAATACGATCATTATCAAAAAGAATTAAAATGGTCTCTTGTAAGAAATAAAATTGCAAAAGATCAAGACTTAAATATTGAAAACGACGAAATTCTTGGCGAGGCCAAAATGATGTTGGCCCAACAATTCGGTGGCATGGCGGCGTTAGAGCAGCTGGGAGATCAAATGGACGCTATGGCTGAAAACTATTTGAAGGCCGAGAATGGAGATAATTATATGAAGGTATTTAATGAAATACAAAATAAAAAGGTTTTCAGTTTTATAGAAAATGAGGTAACCGCTAAAGAGAAAATGGTCTCTTTAGATGATTTTAGAAAAAATTAGAACTTTAAAGCTCTTTTTGGAGTTTAAACGATTCAGAGTTTAAGCTTTATTTTAGAAATAACTATATTTAGAGTAAAATAAATAAGATGATCAACAAAGAAGAATTTAGAAAATTTGCGGTTAAGGGACAAGGCATCAATGGACTTACCTTTGATTCATATGTCGATAAAGTAGAAAATATGACACGGGCGGTTATAGAAGAGCGACCTACCAACTTTAGAGAAATAGATGTTTTCTCAAGATTAATTATGGATCGGATCATCTTTCTCGGCATGCAAGTAGAAGAGAATATCGCCAATATCATAACTGCACAATTATTGTTTTTAGAATCTGTTGACGCCAAGAAAGACATCTTATTATATATCAATAGCCCAGGGGGATCCGTTTATGCCGGTCTCGGGATGTACGACACCATGCAATATGTAGGACCGGATGTAGCTACAATTTGTACAGGAATGGCTGCCTCCATGGGCGCAGTACTTTTGGCCGGTGGTGCTCCGAAAAAGCGCTCAGCGCTACCGCATTCTAGAGTCATGATACATCAACCTAGCGGTGGTATGCAGGGTCAGTCCAGTGACATGGAAATTACCCTAAGACAGATGCAAGAGCTGCGCAAAGATTTGTATGAAATACTAGCCAAACATGCTGGCAAAAAATATGAGCAAATAGAAAAAGATTCAGATAGAGATTATTGGATGCGTGCAAGTGAAGCCAAATCATATGGCCTCATTGATGAAGTCTTAGAAAAAAAATAATATGGCACAAGTAACTTGTAGTTTTTGTGGACGAGACAAGAAAGATGTAGATCTCATGATCTCGGGCATACACGCCCATATTTGTGATAAATGCATCATCCAGGCGCAGCAAATTTTAAATGAAGAAGTCAAGACCAAGGCTAATGCAACCGATGCTCCACAGTTCAATTTGATCAAACCGATCGATATGAAACGACATCTTGATGCCTATATTATTGGTCAAGATGAAGCCAAAAAATATCTGTCAGTCGCCGTTTACAATCACTTCAAGAGACTTACCCAAAACACCCTTGATAACGATATTATGATTGAAAAATCAAATATCATCATGGTCGGGCAAACAGGTACAGGTAAAACTTACCTTGCCAAGACTTTAGCCAAAATATTAGAAGTACCTTTTTGTATTGCTGATGCAACCATCTTAACTGAGGCGGGGTATGTAGGTGAAGATGTCGAAAGTATACTCACCCGACTCCTCCAAAGTGCTAACTATGACGTCGCTCAAGCTGAACGTGGCATTGTTTACATTGATGAAATAGATAAAATTGCCCGAAAATCAGACAACCCATCTATTACCCGGGATGTGAGTGGTGAGGGTGTGCAACAGGCCCTTCTCAAACTGCTCGAAGGGACTTCAGTAAATGTTCCCCCACAAGGTGGAAGAAAACATCCAGATCAGAAAATGATCTCGGTAAATACTGAAAATATTCTTTTTATCTGTGGAGGTGCCTTTGATGGAATTGAAGGTCATATTGCCAACCGGATAAATACCCGGGCCATTGGTTTTTCAAATCAAAATGATGAATCAAAAGCTTTCGATAAGGCTAATTTATTGAAATATGTGACTGCCCAGGATCTTAAAAATTTCGGATTAATCCCAGAATTAATAGGCAGGCTTCCCGTTTTAACACATCTTGATCCACTCGATCTAGATGCCCTAAAGAAAATTTTAACAGAACCAAAAAACGCATTGATAAAGCAGTTTAAAAAGCTTTTTGATATGGAGGACGTTAAACTTACTGTAGAAGATGATGCCCTTGACTATATTGTAACCAAAGCATTGGAATTAAAACTAGGCGCTCGTGGTTTGAGAGCTATTCTAGAGGTTATTATCACAGATGCTATGTTTGAAATCCCTTCTGATAAGAAGATTAAAGCCATCGCGCTTACCAAGGCCTATGCCATGGAGAAATTCACAAAGTCAAAGTACAATCACAAACTTAAAGCTGCTTAGTGGTCGCTAAGTTATAGGCTTTTTCAGCCACTATTTCCGAAGTCTTTGCCTGTCCCAGCATCGTGTTGAGCTCCTGGTAATCGTTTAATTGTTGCTGCCGCTTCTTTTCATTTGTCAAAAGTAAATCTATTTCTCTCAAAACATTTTCACTGGTATACTCTTTTTGAATGAGTTCTTTAACTATCTCTTTATCTACGATTAAATTGACCAAGGATATGAATTTTATATTGACCAAATACCGGGCAATCAGATAAGATATGGGGTGTGCTTTGTAGCATACGACCTGGGGTATGTTCCATAATGCCGTCTCTAAAGTAGCCGTACCAGAGGTCACAATAGCCACATCACATAAGTTAAGCATTTCATATGTTTTACCTACAACTAACCTCACATTACTCAATCCTTTTACGCTATCGTACAGCTCAATAGGTAAATTATCAACGCCTGCGATCCATAGAAAAATATCCTTTCGCTGATGAGCCAACACTCTAATCATTTCAATTGAGTGCTCCACTTCTTGTTTTCTGCTACCTGGTAAAAAAGCAATATTCCAGCGATGATTCCCCGATCGCTTAAAGGAAGCATCTAGCTCGTAATCCTCAATATGCTCCATCAAAGGATTACCCACATATTCTGCTGGATAGTTTAATGATTTATAAAAAGGAACTTCAAATGGGAAAATGACCAGTAGCTTATCTACGAATGAACGAATTTCTTTGATTCGCCCCTTATTCCATGCCCATAGTTTTGGTGAAATATAATAAATCGTTCGGAATCCCTGACGCTTAGCAAATGAAGCCATTCTCAAATTAAAGCCCGGATAATCTATGAAAATAACGGCATCCGGACGAAATGCTAATAACTGTTTTTTACAGGTTTTCAACTTCTTTTTGATCACCCGAAGGTTTGTGAAAACTTCATAAAACCCCATAAAGGCACTCTCTTTATAATGGCTTAATAGCTCCCCTCCTGCCGATTTCATTTCATCACCCCCATAACAAACAATTTGAGCTGCTGGGTCTTTTTTAAATAATGCTGTAATTAAATTTGACCCATATACATCTCCAGATCTTTCACCAGCAATTAAGAAATACTTCATTTAATTACTTATTTTCTATTTTAATGCAATCTAACTTATGATGGGGATATAATGTATAAATTTGTGTCAGAAACAAAAAAGGTATGATCATAGTTACAGGTGCTGCTGGTTTCATCGCCAGCGCATTAATAAGCGAATTAAACAAATACAATTTTAATAATATTATTGCCGTCGATTTGTTTGATTCTGACCTGAAAAACAAAAATCTGGAAGGTAAAAAAATCACGCAAAGGGTCAATAGACACGAACTAGATGATTGGATTCAACTTAATCATGAAGAAATAGAATTTATTTTCCATCTGGGAGCTCGCACCGATACAGCCGAATTTGACCGGGCACTTTTGGCAAAACTAAATACAGACTACAGCAAAATGGTTTGGAAAAATTGTGTAGCATATCAAATACCTTTGGTTTATGCAAGTAGTGCGGCCACGTATGGCCTTGGTGAATATGGATTTGATGATCAGGAAGATCTATCTGAAAAATTAATGCCCTTAAACCCTTATGGAGATTCAAAAAATGAATTTGACATTTGGGCTCTAAAGGAAACCAAAAAACCTTTTTTTTGGGCGGGATTAAAATTCTTTAATGTTTATGGCCCCAACGAATATCATAAAGACCGGATGGCCTCTGTGGTATATCATGCTTTCAATCAAATCAGTATAACCGATGGCATGAAGCTTTTTCGATCACACAATCCCAAATTTAGTGATGGTGGTCAAATGCGGGACTTTGTGTATGTCAAAGACGTCGTAAAAGTAATGTTTTGGCTTATGCACCACCGCAAGGACCCAGGACTGTATAATCTAGGCAGTGGTCAAGCCCGTAGCTTTTTGGATTTAGTGAAAGCCGTATTTGTGGCATTGGGCAAAGATGAGAAAATCTCCTTCATAGATACTCCTGAAGATATTCGGGACAAATATCAATATTTCACAGAGGCAAAGATGGAAAAGTTAAAAGGGATAGGCTATCCCCATACTTTTACTACATTAGAAGCTGGCATCAATGATTATGTCAGCCATTATCTAAAGACTCAAAAGCGTTACTAAGCCTACTAAAGCTTACGATGGCTTATACTTTCTAAAAGTTGCTTTTGACCCGCGCGATTTGAGCGCTCGTTTGGAGAAGCTGATTTCTGCAACGCGTCCATCAATTGTTTATTCTTCATATCAAAAAGCTGAATTTCTTTTTCCGACCATTGGATAGGGTGTCCTTGGGTCTCTAATTCATAACTCAATGCTAAAAGGCTTTTTGAAGCTATAGATTCAAAGATCTCAATTTCTTCAGTTGAGAGCAGTTGATGAAATTTTTGGGTATTATTAGTAATGATAGGCTTGGCCACATTGGCCCACATATTCCCTGATCTAGAGGTTAAAAGTGACTCTGTAGAGTTGAAATAATCCAGCATAATGTCATCAAATTCAATACCTATCTTTTCGCAAATCATATGAAGCGTTTTTTCTGGGTCGTGAATCAATGCTTCATAACTGATCCGGATATAGCGATGGGATGGCAATGATGACAAAAACAAAGCGGTTTCAATTTGCTCTTGATGCCATTTTTGAGCAATTTGATAAATATGCTTAGGGCCCACATAGGCCTTTTTAAAAGAAGTGGCTACATCACGACCATCTCTATACAAATAAATATAAAACGGCTGAATCACTTTTTCTAATGCCCCGGTATATTGAATATTGAATGTGCTCTTGCAACACCATATTTCAGCTTGATCTGCGACACATTTCTGCTGATAGATCACCTCAAACAGATCTAAAAGTGAAGTGGTCTTATCTGTAATCTCATTGCGATCAAAATTAACTGATGACCACCCAACGGGATTACATTCCACCCAATGGCATACGTCATCAACCAGTGAAAATCTATTTTTTCTGACTTCTAAATCCCCATATTGAGAAAGTAAGGGCATGAATGTCCTTAAAATATGTGGGGGATGTGGTGCTGAAATCCCCTGATGCTGATTGAGCATCAACCTGAGCAGGTTAGAACCCGAGCGCTGCGTTCCTATAAATTGAATGACTTTTTGACTCATATCAAATAAAAAAAAGACTTAACATTCCACTTCCCAACATGAGCCACAAAAAATTAATTTGTAAATAGTTAATCATCATAAGCGCAATGATCGTTAATGAGACCGACTGAAAATCGAAACCAACAGGCCTCATAACTACATAAGCTGAATATAAAATAAAAGCTACAATAATAGGCTTTATCCCTGATATCACAGCATTCAACCACTTATTGTTAGGCATACTTTTGAAGAGATGACTTGCTAATAACATAAAGAGCCCTGCCGGCAGAAAAATACCCACAGTGGCTGCAAACGCCCCTAGCAGACCCCCCGCCTTAAATCCAATGTAGGTAGCCGAAACCAGAATGGGACCAGGAGTAAGCTGGCCCAGCGCAATGGCCTGATTAAATTCGTCTGAGCTTACCCACATAAATTGATTGACTACCACATCATGAATCGCTTGAATCATCACATAACCACCTCCAAATAGGGTAAGACTGACTTTTGAAAATTCTACCAACAAAGATTGCTGTACGGATGGAAGTAAAAAAAACAAAAATATCAAAAAAGATAAACAGATACCCATACCCACTCCTAGGTATTTAATGGATTTAATTTCATCCTGATCTTGAATATTGAGTACCTTTTTCTCTCCCCATAAAAATCCTATTAGCCCACCAATCAAGATACTTGTCAATAAATTAATTGAAGTGAAAATAAGTGCCAATAACGCAGCCAGTGCAGAAATCATTTGCCAGTAATGGATCACCTCATTTTTAAACATCTTGTATGATACCGAAAGAATCACTGCCACCACTACCGGAATCAGAAATGCTATCAACGTCTTTAGCACGACAAAATCAAAATATTCAGAGATAAACAGGGCTGAAATGATCATCATCGAACATGCCGGTAATAATATGGAAAGGCCTGAAACCAAGGCCCCCAACCAACCTCTTAAATGATAACCAATAGAAATAACAACATTAACTGCCAAAGGTCCAGGAATCATAGATGCCACTAATATGCCATCATAAATAATTTGTTGAGAAAGCACCTGTCTCTTATCGACCAATTCCTTTTGAATCATGGCCACCAACGCAGTGTAGCCTCCAAAAGCAGTAGCCCCCAGAACTAAGAAAATTTTAGCCAAATCAAATAATGAAATTTTTTTCTCCAAAATATTGAATTAAATAATTAATTAGATCTAATTAATTGAAATAAATGAAACGCTTCAGCACACCAAAAAATAATTCCCTTTTTGAAACAAAATGTAATATCACTCATCCTAATTTGTGCCACAAGGCCGGTGGTTATTACCTAAACCTCTTTTATTCCTCTGGGTTATTGATGGTCAAACACGAAACCATCCTCCGGAAAATAAGTTAAAACCCATCGGATTTTAAGCTAATTATTGATTGATCAAGGTCATTTTTTGACCTCAAATGTACCTATAGATCCATTATTCCGTGCCACTATCAACATTTGACTCCCCTGCTTTTGATCCACTAACAACAAACTTTTCGCATTCCCTTCAATGAATAAATTATTTTCTTCGACTGGGCTCACCCGAAACCTTTCCAGCGTATCCGAAACAAGAATAGTACCAGTGCCTGCGTCCCAACGAGGTGTTTCAATTTCAGTATGGTAAATATTTCCAACCGCAATCAAATCATCCAAACCATCATTTGTCAAATCTGTGGCCAAGCAATCAAGAAAAGGGAAACTTTGAGCTCTATTGGGCAGTGCTTCTATTTCGAACCCCTTTGGCGTACTGATCAGTACAAGTGATCGAAACTCGTTGGCCTCTAAAATCAACGAACTATCTAATCTACCTTCAAACATCTCTTGAACAGAGGCATGGGCAAATGCCGTATAGGTGTCAAATTTATCTCCAATAAAAGGCATCTGCTCAGTCGTACATTCACGGCCTCTTATAGGCACATAGGATCCATTGTATTTCTTACTTAAGACAATATCAAAGGTACCGTTGGTATCAAAATCACTCGCAAAAACTTTAAAAGGTTCCTCTTTAGTAGCCGTATATTTCGTATTCAAGCCGATATTTCCCAAAACATAATCCTCTAGGCCATCTCCATTTATATCTGCACTCGTTATCGAAAACCACCATCCCAATTCATTATCTAAATGGTAAGAAGCTGAAACATCTTTGAACTGACCATTTATAGAGGTAAACATACCGATATGAGTCCATTCACCTACCACTATAAAATCATCATTACCATCATGATTAAAATCTGTTACCTCAATATCATTAATCATCCCAAATTCCTTGAAACCTAAACTCATTTCCAAGGTAACATCAGTAAATATCCCGTTCTCGTTAAGTAATATCTGAGCAGGCGCATTTATCGGATAGTGTTGTGGCAGCATTCTGTTACCCACAATTAAATCTAAATCACCATCTCCATCAATATCAATCTGCTTTACTACTTTACCACTTTGGGCAGTGCTATCTGAAAAATTTGGATCCCGATGATAATCATTTTTTCCATCGTTGATATATAACCTATCTTGATAAAAGGAAGACCCCGGTGGGTATTCATTTCCTCCTGAAACAACATACAAATCAAGGTCTCCATCTCCATCACTATCAAAAAATAAGGCCCCTACATCCTCATAAGCTTGATCTTCAAGAAAAATAGGAATATTTAATTTCTCGAATTTTGTGCCTTTCTGTATAAATATTTCTGATGCTTGACCTTTCGAACCCGAGAGAAAGACATCATCCCATCCATCTCCATTCACATCTCCAGCGACGACACATGGGCCCAGAGTAGATTGCTTATAGGGTAGCAGAATTTCCTTCTCAAAGTCATTATAAAAAGATTGCTTGTGGGTAAAATCTAATTGACTATCCTGTGACGAAATAAATTTAAACTTGCTCTGTTGATCTCGTTGAGGCAAGCTTTCCACATCAGTATTGGTGATAACCAATTCTTGATTTGTGACCACTTGATATCTTTGATGTACTTGCCCGCTGGGCCAAACAATACGTACCGAATCAACTATATCTATATCCCCTAAACCAAAATGAGCCACAGGCTCCACAAATGAAAAATAGCCTCTTACCCCTTTGTTCTCCCATAATTGGACTGAATCTCCAGTATAAACATATACCTTGGCAAAGGACTCATAATGATCTCCTTTTGTTTTGACTCGTAAGAAATTACCTAAATCTAGTTCCCGACTCAAATTTTTATGGACAAAAGCTACCTCATCAATATTATTTGTGACCAGATCCAAATCTCCGTCATTGTCCAAATCAGCGTAAACTGCTCCATTGGAAAAAGAGGGAGCATCCATACCCCACTCATTAGAGCTATTTTGAAAAACTAAATTACCTTTATTCTCAAAAATTAAATTCGACAATTTCTCAGAGGGCATTTCCTCATAGAGCTTACTTTTAATTTTAAGGGGTACTTTTCCTTGATACTTACGTTGGGCTATTGCGACCTGATTTGTAAAATCATTGTCAGAAGCATACCGCCGATAACCATTAGTGATGAATATATCTTTATTTCCATCATTATTATAATCCGCCATCAAGCCTGCCCAACTCCAATCTGTTTTTGCTATGCCCAATTGATGGGAAATATTCCGATAAATATGATTAGACTGATTAATTTGTAAGGTATTGAACATATACTGGTAGGCAAAATCAAATGTATTCACCAACATATCGAAATTTGAGGCACTCATTGAGCGCATGAGGGTCTTTGATCTCACATGATCTGCACTGGCCATGTCTAATACCAATATATCCTGAAAAGCATCGTTATCTATATCAGCAACATCTACACCCATACCGTAAAAAGAAATTTGACTCGTCCTTGACTTTATCTCATCAAAAAAAGTACCATTCTTCTTATTGATATACATCGCATCAGGAATAAAATAATCATTCGCTACATAAATATCTAACCAACCATCATTGTTTAAATCTCCCACCGATAAACCTAAGCCAAAACTAGGCTTAAGCATACCTACTTGTGCTGTGACGTCCTTATACCTACCCTCATGATTGATGTAAAAATGACTCGAACTTTCCTGCATTAATCCTTTTTTAGTGCGCAACAATTTGTAAAATTCTCTTGGGTCCGTCCCGTATAAGGCATTTTCATTCATTACGAAGCAATCCAAATCTCCATCTTTATCAAAATCAAAAAAAGCAGTTTGGGTACTAAAGCCTCGATCTGCTAACCCGAAATCTTCTGCTTGTTCAATAAATGTTTGATCTCCTTGATTTACATATAAAAGATTTGCGCGCTGATCCGCGTCAAAAGGTCCGCCACGTGACACATAAATATCTAAAAATCCATCCGAATTAATATCTACAAAAGAGACTCCATTAGACCAACCCTCAAGTCCTAGGTTTAAATTAGCGTGATCAGAAATATCTTGAAACTTAAAATTCCCCTTATTCAGATATAGTTTATCTTCTACTTGGTTTCCAGCAAAATAAAGATCTAATAACCCATCATTATTTAGATCCGCAACACCTACTCCTGCTCCATTATAGAAATAATCAAAATCAAATAAATTAGAACGAGTAGCTACATCATGTGTCAAATCATTGCTGAAATCAATACCTGTTTCTTGTGCACTCAATCGCTTAAAAATAGCTTGAGATGGTTTCTCTTTTGAACAAGAAAACAGCATTAATAACAATAAGAGGGAACAAAATTTCATATTTCTAGACGATTGTAAATTTACAAACAATCCGAGACAATGAAAGGCATTATACACTTTTGGAAATAGAAATTGAACTGCTCAACATCGAAATATCAATAGGTTGATTCATCTAAATAATAGGCTCTATAGAACTCATGATCGGTTGCCGCCATCCAAAGCAGCTCTCCCAAACCATTGGTAATGGTAATTTTTTTTCGCATGCTGCTATTTAACAAAAAGCGGTCTTCGCCAACTTGATATACGCTCCCCTGCTTCCAACTGAACAAAGAGTCGGGTAATTCAATAATCAAGGTATTCATAAATTTTTGATTCTGCTCTCGAAAAGCGAGAGCTCTTGACATTTTTCTATTTTTGATATTGCCATTATCGAACATCAGAAAATCACCA